>JGI994J12354_10002812_pt1 | contig 16618 bp, 11 predicted proteins | sample IntmicLarv3ML3BL_FD_12354 | JGI IMG/M metagenome (IMG submission 12354) | reverse complement strand
CAAAGTCGTAACCATATCTTAGAGGGCATTCAAAAGCTAAATGCAGAGGGTGCAACGATTATTTACACCTCGCACTATATGGAAGAGATAGAGCAGATTTGTACGCGTATTGCCATTATTGATAAGGGGAAAAACTTAGCAACGGGGACGAAAGAAGAATTAAAGAGCAAAATTAAGACGGGAGAAACTGTAACCATAGAGTCTGTTGTGTTAAATGAAGAACAACAAAAGAGAATTAGCCAGCTACCCAATGTATTTGAAATACAATACACAGACCAGATGTTGCGCGTAAATTTAAGCAGTGGAAAACATAATCTGATTCGTATTTTAACGTATTTGCAAGAAAATGAAATAGCCTTTGGGCGTGTATTCTCGGCATTGCCAACGTTAAATGATGTATTTTTGGAGATTACAGGCAAGCAGTTGAGAGATTAGGAGGGCGAAGATGTTACGGTTAATGAGATGTAGGTGCATACAGCTCCTACGCGATAGAAAAGATATGTTTTGGATATTATTCTTTCCGATAATATTGGGAACGATGTACTATTTTGCATTTTCAAACCTTGCAACCATTGACTTAGACGCCATACCAGTTGCAGTGGTTGTGACGCAGGAAAATGAGCAAAGCAAGCAATTTGAGCAGTTTACAAAGGACGCAACGGATATTTTAGAAGTGACGGTTATGGATATGCAAACAGCCCTGCAGAAATTAGAGTTTGGAGAGATTGAGGGAATCTATGAAACTGGGGAGACGCACAAGTTAATTGTGACGAGGAGTAGCTTGAACACGAGTATTTTGCAGACTTTGCTAGAAGTGTATCAGAGAAATGAAGATATGATTATGGAGATTCTAAAGAGCCACCCAGAGAATTTGACGAAAGCACTTGAAGAAATAGCAGATTATAAAAGTATGACAGAAGCAGTGGATATGAGTGGCGGAAAGCAAGATGCGGCTATGCCATATTTCTTGGCACTTATTGGAATGGCTTGTTTATATGGCTGTTTTATCGGAATGCGCTGCCCGATGGATATGCAGGCGAATCTTTCGGCACTTGGTGCAAGAAGAAGTGTGACACCTACACATCGACTCAAGTTAATTATGGCTGATATGTTGGCGACGTTTGTCATTCATTTTGCAAGTGTTCTGTTATTTCTTGTCTATTTGCGCTTTGTATTGCAAGTCAATTTTGGTGCAGAGATTTCGTTTATTGTATTAGCAAGTGCGGCAGGCAGTATCGTAGGTGTGTCCTTTGGTATGCTTGTATCGAGTTTAGGCAAGATTGGTGAGGGAATGAAAATCGCAATTATACTTGGTACATCTATGGTGTGTAGTTTTTTTGCAGGTTTAATGGTACCGAGTGTGAAAGATATGATAGAAAGGTATATACCAATTCTGAACCGAATCAATCCAGCAGCACTGATTGCAGATACCTTTTATTCTCTAAGTGTTTATAAAGATATGGAGCGATATTATCGAAATCTTATGATACTGCTTGGCATGAGTGTTTTATTGCTGGTACTTAGTTTTATCAGAGTAAGGAGGGAGCGTTATGACAGTATTTAAGGGATACCTCGCTATTATGAAAAAGTGCTTTCCAGTTATTGCTCTTTATTTTATAATTACAACGTGTATTACACTTGGTATTGAAGCAATAGGCCAAAATACAATGAGACAAACGTTTGAGGCTACGAGTTTAAACGTGGGAATTGTGGACGCAGATGGTGGCAGTTTGGCAAAGGGGTTATCGAAATATATTGGACAAGTGCATGAAGTGGAAATGCTTGAAGATGATACAAGTGCCATTCGAGAAGATTTATTTTATGAAAATATACATTATGTAATCTATATTCCAGAAAATTTTGAGGAAGTGAGTTTGGTAGAGAAGCAACAGCTAAAGGTGATGAGTGTGCCAAATGTGTATGGTGCATTTTATATTGAGCAGAGAATCGACACCTTTTTAAATGGCGTATCGGTGTATAATGCAGCCGGATATACACTAGGCGAGGGAATACAACATACATTAGAGGCAGGGGAAGAAAAAGTAGAAGTGCAGATATTAGATATAAATGGAAATGCAGGAGAAAGAGCAGAATATACATATCTGTTAGAGTATCTTCCGTACTTATTTGTTACCGCAATTTGCTCTTCGTTAAGCGTAGTAGTCGCTGCGTTTGGTGAACAGGAAATAAGGCGAAGAATGCTTGCCTCAGCCGTATCCTTGCGCAGACAAAACATAGAGCAATTCTTGGCGTTTTGTGTGCTGGGTGTTTGTTTTGTGTTTGCAGTTTTGGTGTTGCTCACAGGAAGACATGGGAGCGTGTTTTGGCAATCGGCAAATTTCGTGTATTATCTGGTGAATATGATTTGCTTTTTGTTTGTATCGTTAGCACTTTCGCTATGTGTAGGCATTATGATACGAAGAATGGACTCTATAACCAGTGTAACAACGGTTATCAGCCTGGTACTTTGTTTCTTAGGCGGTGTGTTTGTGCCACTTGAGTTTCTGAGTGAAGAAGTGAAGAGAGTTGGGAGGTTTTTGCCGACTTACTGGTATGAGACGAATCTGCAGATTTTAATTGGACGGAATTCATTGAGTACAGAGCTTAGAATGGAAGTATTTAAGGGGTATGGATTGCAGCTTGCTTTTGCATTGGCGTGTGTTGCGGTTGCGCTTACGGTGGTGAAGTATCGCTCGCAGGAGAGGTGATCGACGCTACAGGACGCGCACTTATGTAGCATAGGGACGCTTGGTGTGATGAATCTGCAGCCAGACTCTTTGTTGCATAATAAAAAATATAAAGAAACTGACGCAGATATTTATATTGACAAGATATTGATTTTCGTCTAATATGGAATTGAATTCCATATTAGACGAAAAGAGGCGCAAGAATGTATATTAATAGAACAGTTGAAAAATTAGTTTTTAAAATGCTTAAGATGTTTAAAGTCATCTTAATTACAGGACCTAGACAAATTGGAAAGACAACACTTCTTAAACATATATTAGGAGAGTCTTATTCTTATGTTACACTAGATGATATCAATGAATTGGAATTGGCAAAGGAAGATGCGAAACTATTTTTCTTAAATCATTCTGACAAGATTATCATAGATGAGGTACAAAATGCCCCAGAACTATTTAGTGAAATTAAACGTATTGTAGATTCGAAAGAGGAATATGGAACAATCATTCTGACAGGTTCTCAGACGTTTTCATTGATGAGTACGATTACAGAAACATTAGCAGGACGGATAGGAATTATTGAGATGAACGGTTTGTCACTGCGAGAGATAAGTGGAAGCGCATTTGATAAACCAACTATTATGACAGAAGAGTATTTGAATCACCCAAGTGAAGTGATAAGTGTAGAAAAATTATGGAACACCATTCATAGGGGAGATATGCCAGAGTTATATCGAAACGAAGAGGTTGCGTGGAATCTGTACTATTCCTCTTATGTTAAAACATATATTGAAAGAGATGTTCGCATGATTGTCAATGTGAAAAATCTGAATTTATTTTCAAAATTTATGATTGCATTGGCGGCAAGAACAAGCCAACTGCTTAATTATAATGTTTTGGCAAATGAATTGGGGGTAGACCTCCAGACAATCAAAAGTTGGGTGAGTATTTTGGAAACATCAGGAATTATCACGATTATACAGCCATTTTCCAATAATCAATTATCACGAGCGATAAAGACACCGATGCTCTATTTTATGAATACGGGGTTGGTTTGCTATTTGTTAAAATGGAATAATGTCGAAACATTGATAAATGGAGCTATGTCAGGACAAATCTTAGAGACATATGTAGTATCAGAAATTGTGAAATCATTTAAGAATATAGGTATAAATAACTTGCCAATATATTTTTATAGGGACAAAGATAAGAAAGAAATAGATGTCATTATTGAAGATTCAGGAGTGCTATATCCCATAGAAATAAAGAAAACAGCAACACCAAAAATTTCAATGGGGAAACATCTTTCGGTTTTAGAAAAGGCGCAAGGATACCATGTTGGTTCTAAGGTGATTCTATGCTTGATAGATAAAAAAATGTATTTATCGTCAGATATCATTGCATTTCCGATTATGAATATATAAAGAAACGCACACAGATATTTATATTGACAATTCAAATGAATACCAGTAACATAGAATACGTAACTAGGGGCGCTTAACGTAGCTGAGATGATATGCAAGAAGTATATCAGTCCCTCATGACTTGAACCGGATAATGCCGGCGTAAGGAAGGAGACGTATTTATCATGTCTAAAAATTTAACTAAGAAACTCGTATTTTCAGCAATGGCGATTGCACTCGGAATCGTCGCATCAAGATTTAAACTATTCACAATGCCAACAGGTGGCGCAATTACCCCATTTAGTATGCTTTTTGTATCCTTAGTGGGTTATTGGTTTGGGCTAAAATATGGCTTAACAGCAGCAGTAGCTTATGGTTTGCTACGTTTGCTTATTTCTGCATCAGGAATTGTGAGTCTGCCTCAAGCCTTATTAGATTATCCACTTGCATTTGGCGCACTTGGGTTATCAGGTATTTTCAAAGACCGAAAATGGGGATTGCAAATAGGGTTGATTGTTGGTGTATTTGGACGATTTTTCTTTCATTTGCTATCAGGGGTATTCTTTTTCGCAGCTTATGCACCGGAGGGAATGAATGTATGGGCGTATTCTGCAAGCTATAATGGGGTATACTTATCAGTAGAGGGAGTTCTAAGCATTCTTGTAATTTCTATTCCACAAGTAGCCAGTGCCCTAAAGCGAGTGAAAGTAATGACGGGTGAGCAGTAAAGATAAGAAACTAAGAAATAGATTTCGTGTTTAAGGAGGCAATAAAAAATGCAAGCATTTACACAGTACACACCAACAGAAGTGGTATTTGGAGCAAATACGGAAAATGAAGTGGGAAAACTAATCAGCGTAAGAAATTGCAGAAAAGTATTGATTGTATATGGTGGAGGAAGTGTCGTGAAATCGGGGCTTTTAAAGCGCGTACAGACAGCGCTTGCAAAAGAAAATATTGCATACCAAGAACTCGGTGGGGTAGTACCAAACCCAAGACTTTCCTTAGCGGAGGAGGGTGTACAAAAAGCATTAGCATTTGGCGCAGATTTCATTTTGGCTGTAGGTGGTGGGAGCGCGATTGATACAGCCAAAGGAATTGCGCATGGAACAGCGAACCCAGAGAAAAACCTCTGGGATATATGGACAGGGAAAGAAACATTAGATAAATCAATACCAATGGGGTGCATTTTAACGATTTCAGCAGCAGGAAGTGAGACGAGTTCATCTTCGGTGCTTACCAATGCGAAATTAGGCAAGAAAGCAGGAATCAATACACCATTTAATAGACCAGTATTTGCAATTATGAACCCAGAGCTTACCTATACATTACCCAAATATCAAGTGGCTTGTGGAATAGTTGATATTATGATGCATACATTAGAACGATATTTTATTCCAAATACAAAGAATCAAATGACAGATGAAATCGCAGAGGGATTACTGCGTACGGTGATTGCAAATGGAAGAATTGCGTATGCAGATGCAACGAATTATGATGCTATGAGTGAATTGATGTGGTGTGGAAGTCTGTCACATAATGGTATTACAGGACTTGGACGCCCGGTGGACTTTTGTGTACACAAATTTGGACATGCATTAGGTGCTAGATTTGATAAGGCGCATGGAGCAACCCTGTCAGCAATGTGGGGAGCATGGGCTAATTATGTATACAAAGAAGATGTAAAGCGTTTTAAACACTATGGTAAATCAGTATGGGGCATAGGAATAGAAGATGAAGAAGAGGCTGCAAAAGCAGCGATTGCTTGCACAGTTCAGTATTTCAAAGAGTTGGAAATGCCAACGAATTTGACTGAGTTATTAGGGGAGGCACAAGAAGATTCTGTATTATATGAATTGGCAATGAGTGCGACGCTTGACAATACGATAAAACTTTCTGCACTTCGCACATCTGATGTGGTAGGGATACATGAGATATTTAGAGTGGCGAATAAAGCAGAATGTGCATATGCAAATTAGAACGGAAATCTTGCTATACATAGGAGAATCGGGTAGAATAGATAATATGTAGCGAATGAAACACACAAAGGGGGATTTCATTATGTATGATGTAGTACAATCTATTGTTGATTCGATTAACGGCGTATTATGGGGCTGGGCGATGATTATCGTATTGCTCGGTACACACCTGTATATGACTGTACGAACTGGGTTTATTCAGAAAAAGACATGGACAGCCATCAAATTGTCAGTCACAAAAGATCCTGATGCAGAGGGTGAAGTAACACAGTTTGGAGCATTGACCACAGCACTTGCTTCAACGATTGGAACAGGAAATATTATCGGTGTAGGTATTGCGATTGCAGCAGGTGGTGCAGGTGCAGTTCTATGGTGCTGGCTGACTGGGGTATTTGGAATTGCAACGAAGTATGCAGAATCATTAATCGCAGTAAAGTACAGAGTGAAAACCTCTGATGGACATATGCAAGGAGGAGCTATGTATGCACTTGAGCGAGGCCTCAAGATGAAGTGGCTTGGTATGGCATTTGCGATACTTGCAGGGCTTGCATCATTTGGTATCGGCTCTGCTGTGCAGGTAAATGCAATCGCAGATGTGGTAGAACGAAACATGGGCATTAACCGTAGTACCATAGGTATTGTCATTGCGATAGCCTCAGCCCTTGTTATATTTGGTGGTATTAAAACAATCGCAAGTGTTTGTGAAAAATTAGTACCATTTATGGCATTTTTCTATGTATTAGGCTGTCTTATCATCTGTGGAATGAATTATGAATTTATTATTCCAGCGATTACAACAATTTGTAAATCTGCATTTACATTCAGAGCAGTTGGTGGTGGTCTTTTGGGAAGTGGTCTTATGATGGCAATGCGTTATGGTGTTGCGCGTGGGCTATTTTCTAATGAATCAGGTATGGGTTCTGCACCAATCGCAGCGGCAGCAGCACAGACGAGAAATCCAGTGCGTCAAGCACTTGTATCTTCTACAGGCACCTTTTGGGATACGGTGGTAGTTTGCTTAATGACAGGTCTTACATTGGTTACGACATTGATGAAAAATGGAATAGAGGGTGGACCAATATTTGAAGATGGAGCAGCGTTGACGACTATGGCATTTAATCAGATTCCAATCATAGGACCAACTATTCTTGTAGTAGGTATTATTTCATTTGCATTTTCAACAGTACTTGGTTGGGCATATTATGGAGAGCGTTGTGTGGAATACTTTGCAGGAAAGAAAGGGCTAATTCCTTATCGTGTTCTTTATGTTTTAGTAGCAGCAATCGCACCAATCGTTACCGTTAGTTTGGTATGGGATATTGCCGATATACTAAATGCACTGATGGTGGTGCCAAATGTAATTGCGATGTGGGCATTATCAGGAGTGATTGTTAAGGAAACAAAGATGTATATCAATGATTTGGATAAGAAAGACGATACACCAGTTCCAATTATAGACAAATAAAAGTTTGTATCGCCTCAAGTACATGGCTTGCTTGAGGCGATTTTTACTTGCGAAATTCTATTCTTATGTTATGATTAAAGTAGTTCAGAAAAGGTAACATTAACAAATAGCAAAATGTATAGGAGGAGAATATGAAAGTAATAGCGACAGATAAGGCACCAAAAGCAGTGGGACCCTATTCACAAGGATATGTGCACGGTGGGATATTTTATTCAGCAGGCTGTATTCCGATTGACCCAGCGCAGGGAAAGGTAGTTGCAACTACGATTGAAGAGCAAGCAGAGCAAACTTGCAAAAATGCAGGAGCAGTGCTAGAGGCAGCAGAAACATCATTTGAGAACGTGTTAAAGACAACTTGTTTTTTAAGTGATATGGGTGATTTTGCAGCATTTAACGAAGTGTATGCAAAGTATTTTACATCAAAGCCAGCAAGAAGTTGTGTTGCTGTTAAAACATTGCCACTTGGTGTTCTTTGTGAAATTGAAATGATTGCAGTTGTAGAATAGTCAGATATAGTGTGAGGAGGCATTTTGCCTCCTCATACTATTTTTTCACATTTTATGATACTGCTTTTTCTAAAGCAGGACGTTTCCACAAGAGCGTGATTATAAAAGAAGATCCAAAACCGATAAGTGCAGCGACGATAGCATGAATAAAGTTCATGAAGTTATCTTTTGGTAAAAACATGAGTGTTGTAAAAACAGAGGGAAAAGCATATACGACAGAAATAGGCGTGAAAATACCTTGATAGACACCACCTAGAAAACAGCCTAACAACAATGACAAAAAGGGATACTTCTTAGCTACACAAACTCCGTAAAGTGGAGGTTCTGAAGTTCCAGAAAATAGCGTTATCAGTGCATAAGACAAAGTATTCGAACGGTTAGGATCTGATTTTTCACGTAAGAATACAGCAAGACAGGTGCCAACTAGCCCCATATTGCAGATGAAGAAACTCACCATATAACCCGGTTCCATACCATATCTACCAAAGGACTCAAAGACAATCGCCATGAATATCCAATGTGTGCCTGTAACAAGAAGTGCAGGAAGAATACCAGCAAAAACAGCCCAAGCGAGTATAGGGTTTTGGGTTTGCAAAAATTGAATTCCCTCAGAGAGGAAGCCACCTAAGATGGCGCCGATAGGGCAAACAAATAAGATTCCGATAAGGGAAGTAAGTGTAATTGCACTAACAGGAAGAAAAGAAGAACGAAATACATTTGATGGGACCTTATCTAAAAGGAGAGTCAATTTTTTCATGATATAGGTTAATAAAATAATTGGTAATACCGAATACGCATAGGAAGTTTGGTATACTGGGAAAATGAAAAAAGATACCTTATCCGACGCGTCCATAAGGTTGATGAAATCTGGCAAGAGCAATGTAGCAGTAGATACCATTGCATGTAATGGGTTCACCTCAAAGTGTTTTGCAGAGGCATACGCAACATAAACAGGTAGGAAATAAAAAGCAGAGTCACTTATCAAAAGCAGAATTTCTTCTGCCTGAGGGTGAGTGGCAAATATGCCTGTATACCCTAGAAGAACAATTAAGAGCTTTAAAATTCCACTAGCCATCGTTAATGGAATTACTGGTTTCATGCAAAGTGATACGGTATCAAATATTTTTTTCATTGTAGTACTTTCCTTTCGGCTATAATTATAGTAAAATTCATGTTAAAGTATACAGCATTTTTGAAATGAGTCAAAGGTTATTTTACAAAATCATAAAAACAAAGGACAGATAAATGGATAAAAATCAATTTTTATATATGCAGTTGTATGAAGATATAAAGGCGAAAATAGAAAATCAAGTTTTGAAAGAAGATACAAAGCTACCATCGGATAAAGTGCTTGCAAAGGAATATAAAGTAAGCCTAATTACGGTGAAAAAGGCTCTTACAATGTTAAAAGAAGAGGGCTATATACGAAGAGTATCTGGTGTGGGAAGTTTTGTGAATATTCCGCAAATAGGAGCAAAATTACTGGACGAAATAGAATTGCCAGAGCAAAAGATACAAAAAATCGGTGTTGTACTAGAACATATTTCTAGTGCATTTGGAGTAGAATTGTTAAATGTGTTGGAGAAACGCTGTGATGAACTTGGCTATAAGTTGTTTCTTCGCTTTTCCAATTATAACAGAGAGAAAGAAACGAAAGAAATTCAATTCCTTTTATCAGAGGGGATTGTGGGGCTTATTGTTATGCCGTGTCATGGAACATACTACAATCCATTGATTTTGCAAATGATTATCGCTGATTTTCCAGTTGTGATGATAGATAAGAAGTTAGAGGGGATATCTGTTTCGTCAGTGAGAACTGCGAACTTAGAGGCGATGCTAGAGTTGGTTGCATTTTTGGCGAGAGAGGGCAAGAAACGAATTGGCTATTTGACCTGTGATATTGTGGGAACCTCTTCTTTGCAAGAGCGAATGGACGGGTATGCAAAGGGAATAGAAGAACAAGGATTGATACAGTTGCCATTATGCACATTGAACGCGAATCGAGAAAAAGAAAACCAAGAAAAAGAAAATCAAGAAGATGTGCAAATAATTAAAGAGTATATAGAAAATGAAAAGCTTGATGGACTTATTTGTGCAGAATATTATTTGTTGCAACTTGCGAAAAAAACCAAGATAAGCAATGACTTGCAGATTTGTTGTATGGACGGACCACTAGGAATCGGACATGTACATATGTTACAAGATGAGGAAAGATTAGCGATAGAGGCAGTGCGTTTGCTTTTGAAACAAATAGAAAATACAAGGGAGCAAAGTGTGGAAGATATTATCATTCCAGCGAAGTTAATTTTGAGTTAGTCCGAATAGAGTTTCTAAAGAAATGCAAAACATTTAAAAGAGTGTTTTGCATTTCTTTTTTGTATACACAATGGATTCTCTTTCATTCTTTACAAGTGACATAGTATATGATAAAGTATATTAAATATATTAGGTATAAAAATGAATAAAAAATGAAAGGCATACATGAGGTGAAAAATGGTTAAGAAAATTATTCTTGTTTTTAAAACACATGTTGATATCGGTTTTACTGATTTGGCTAAAAATGTTGTTTTGCAATATGGAGATTCGATGATTAAGGACGTTATCGAAACGTGCAGAGCGACAAGGCATTTGGGTGATTTGAAATATGTATGGACAATGCCAGCTTGGCCATTATATACTATACTTAAAAATAGCAGTGAAGAAGAGCGAAAAGCAATAGAGGAATTGATTCAAAATGAACAAATCGTATGGCACGCATTACCGTTTACATCACATACCGATGTTTGTAGTGAAGAAGAATATATAGAGGGTATACGCTATGCGAGAGAATTATCGGCGAAGTACCAAAAACCCTTTCCAGTGGCAGGAAAGATGACAGACGTGCCAGGTCATGGCTGGGCGTTGCCAGCGTTACTAAAAGGTGCAGGTATTGAATTTTTGCATTTGGGCTGTAATGAATTTGCGACACCGCCAGAAGTTCCATTTTTGTTTAAATGGAGAGCGAAAAGTGGTGAAGAAGTGGTGACAATGTACAACAAAGGCGGATATGGAACGGCACTTACCATACCAGAAGATTGGGACTTTCCAGTGTGGCTGGCGCTTATGCAAACGCATGATAATTGTGGTCCACAGTCTGTGGAAATGATACAAAAAATGGTGCAGTCCATTCATGAAAAATATCCCGATGCAGAAGTAGTATGCGGTACGATGGATAATTTTTATAATGAGTTAAAGAAATGTGACTTGTCAAATGTTCCGGTTATTGACAAGGACTTAGCAGATACTTGGATTCATGGTGTAGGTGCCTATCCAACTGAAGTGGCAAAAGTGCGTGCAATGAGACGAAAAAGCAAACAATTACAAGGGGTGTTACTGCAGAAATGGAGAGCAGACGAAGAACTTANCGTTTCATGGGAGGAATACTACGAACAGATTTGCTTATTTGAAGAGCATACATGGGGNGCAGATGTAAAAACTTGGNTAGGACCAGAACGTGTATATGAGAAAAAGGAATTTCAANTAGCCAANCAAAAAGAATCGTACCAATTCATGGAAGAGTCGTGGAGAGAGCAGAGCGATAGAGTAAGTATCGCAAGCGCTGAACTAGATAAAATAAGAANAGCGATAGAAGAAAAAGAAGATGGAAAACAATATATAATTCATACGAATTTTTCACCATATACAGGCTGGGTACGCTTAAGAGAATGTGAAGAGGGCGACGTAGCAAAAGGTGTGGTTATCGCCAGAGAGCAGATACCTACGATGAAAATGAATGGAGCCATTTATGGATATGTACAGAATCTAGCATCTGGAGTATCTGTAGAGTGGAACTGGTGTGATGTAGAAGAACAAAGCAAGGGATTGTTGATAGAAGAAAATGGGGAATACGTGATTGCAAAAAATCACCGATACCAAATCAGTTTTTCTAAAAATACAGGTGAAGTTACAGAATTACGAGATTATCAAAATGATGAAATATTATTAGAAAGTAAGTCTGGGGTAGGTGTTTTTGAATACCAATACCATAGATATGGCATTGAAGATGTTACAAAATACTTGAAAGATTATGGATATCGTTATTCTACGTGGGGGATACAAGATTACGGCAGAGAGGCATATCCAGAGTGTAAGCATAAAAAGTATGTACCAAAATTTACAGGATACACCATACAGGATACGACGATTACATTGCAATATATGTGCGACGAAAGTCATGAGAAATATGGAGATGCGCAGAAAATCGCATTAAAGATTACATTACCACCAGCAGGGGAAGAAGTAATGGTGAACTTGAGCTTGGAAAATAAAGCAGAAACACCATACATTGAATCGGGAAGTTTGATTTTTCCATACCATGCAAAAACACCAGAATATATATTGAATAAGTCGGGCGTTTTGTTGAATCCAAAGAAAGACATAAATGCAAAGGCAAACCATGTGTTGTATTGCCTAGAAGATTTTATGGCAATTTCGGGAGATAAGAGTGGAGTTTGTATTATTCCAGAGGACACACCACTCATGTCTATTGGTGAAACAGGTATTTATCATTATCGAACAGAATATGAAGAGCCAAAGAAAGATGCAATTTATTTTAACTTATTTAATAATATGTGGGGAACGAATTTCCCGCAATGGACAGGTGGAAATGTAGAGTATCAATTTACACTCTTTGGGTATAAAGGTGAGGAAGAAGAAAATCTTTTTACAAAAGTAAAAGAGAAAAGTACGAAAGCGATGGTTACATCGGCATTTCTTTCAAAAGAATTGCCAAAAGGGTTAGAGAATATGCAATTACTGTATGCGAATCAAAGCGAAGAGGGAATGCTTATTCGTTTGAAGAACCTACAAGGCAAAGCAGTGGAAAAGACACTTGAACTAGCAGGAACATGTATTACAGAAGTTGATTTGAACAATGAGCCAAGTGGTGAGAAATACGAAGAGAAGATAGAATTTGTAGCCAAACCATATGGTGTGCATTCGTTTTTGCTAAAAAAGGCGAACCACGTATAAGAAAGCGTTCATATATAAGGAAACACCCATACATTAAGAAAGCGCTCATACATAAGGAAAGCGCCCATACATAAGAAACCGTTCATACATTTGAAAGTAGAGGTGACAAAGATGATGAAAAGGTATTACCATGAAGATTTAACAATGTTACAAGAGGGAATGGAACCACTCAGAGCGTATTATATTCCATTTGGAAAAAAAGACAAACTAGGTGAGAGAGAAACATCAAGTTTGTTTACATCACTAAATGGAGATTGGAATTTTCGTTTTTACAAAAGCTATGAAGAGGTAAACGAGGAAGATATTCTAGCANAAGTAACANCGGATAAGTACGACGAATTACAGGTGCCATCTTGCTGGCAAAATTACGGATATGACGGACATCAGTATACCAATGTGCGTTACCCAATTCCATTTTGCCCACCATATGTGCCACTTGACAATCCCTGTGGTCTGTATAGAAGAACATTTAAAATAAAAAAAGGCAATAATAAACGTCAGTATTTGAATTTTGAGGGTGTAGATTCTTGCTATTATCTTTGGATAAATGGAACATTTGTAGGATACAGTCAAGTATCGCATTGTACAAGTGAATTTGATATCAGTGATTACTGTAAAAATGGTGAAAATGAAATCGCCGTTCTAGTTTTAAAATGGTGTGATGGAACTTATTTAGAAGATCAAGATAAGTTTCGAATGTCAGGGATTTTCCGTGATGTTTATATTTTAGAACGAGCACCAAAATATATTCGAGATTATACAGTGACAATTTGTAAAGACCTGCAAAAAGAAATTAAAGAAGTGGCAATACTCCAAGTACACGTTGATAGAGGCATACATTGTGGCGAGGTGTTGACTCGATTAATAGATCCTAAAGGTGAGCAAATTGATGAAAAATTACTTGCGCATGGAGAGGATACGATTTCATTTACAGTGGAATCGCCGAGTTTGTGGAACGCAGAAGAACCACAGACATATACGCTTGTTATGGAAAGTGAAGAGGAAGTAATTGCACAAAAGGTAGGTATCCGTATGATAGATGTTTGCAACCAAGTGGTTAGGCTAAACGGAAAGCCAATCAAATTTAAAGGTGTGAACAGGCATGACAGCGACCCAGTAACGGGATATGTCATTAGTAAAGAACAGGCAATGAAAGATTTGACCTTAATGAAAGAGCATAACATCAATGCAATACGAGCGAGCCATTACCCAAATGCAACATGGTTCTTAGAATTGTGTACAGAATATGGTTTTTATGTTGTGGACGAGGCAGACATTGAGTGTCACGGAGTAACCGAGCGAAACACAAGAGATTATGTGGAAGAATACGGTAATATTGCTCAAGATGAACGTTTTGAAAAGGCGATATTAGACCGTATACAGCGTTTGGTGATACGAGATAAAAATGCATCGTGTGTGGTGATGTGGTCGCTTGGAAATGAAGCTGGATACGGTGAAAATTTCGAAAAAGCAGGACGCTGGCTCAAGCAGTATGACGCGACAAGATTGGTGCATTATGAGGGCAGTATTTACGAATCAAAAGGGCATCATAATGATACATCTATGTTAGATGTATATAGCAATATGTACCCAGAAAAACAGCGAATCATAGATTACTTCGAAACGGAAAAACACTCGATACCATACATGATGTGTGAGTATTCTCATGCGATGGGAAATGGACCAGGAGATTTAGAAGAATATCACGAACTTATTGAAAAATACGATGGCTTTGTCGGAGGTTTTGTGTGGGAATGGTGCGACCATGCGATTGTACTTAAAAAAGACGAGAATGATAAGCAGGGGAATGGTGCTGATACAGGTGAGAAAGATAAACTAGGATACGGTGGTGATTCAGGCGAAATACTACATGACGGCAATTTCTGTATGGACGGCTTGGTGTATCCAGATAGAACTCCTCATGTTGGCTTGTTAGAATATAAAAATGTGTTGCGCCCTGTGCGTATTAGCTGTGTGGATACAAAAAAAGGAATCTACCAATTCAAAAACATGCTTGATTATACAAATCTCAAAGACCTGCTAGAGATACAGTATCAATACGTGAAGAACGGAGAAGTGCTAACAAAAGGCATTATCTCAGCGGAACAACTAAATATCTTACCTCATGAGAGTGCACAAGTACAGATAGAAGTCGAGGACGCTGATTTCATATTATTTGAGTATATTCAAACGAAAGATATGCCACTAATTGGGAAAGAACATAAACTAGGGTTTGAACAAATTATCTTTCAAGACTTGAATGTTTGGGAAGTAGAAACAAACGAACAAAGTGCATTAAACGTGGTGGAAACGGAACGAACTTTAACTATAGGCAGTGTAGATGAGCGTTTTCAATATACGTACAATCGAAAGAATGGCATGTTTACAAGCATACTAATTGGTGGAGAAGAATTATTGCAACAAGCAATGGAATGCTTTATATGGAGAGCACCAACTGACAATGATTGTAATGCAAAAATAGAGTGGAAACAATATGGATATGATAGGATAAGTACGAGAGTAGTAAAAAGTGAATATAAAATAGAAGATGGAAAATGTATCATTTTGGCAGAGTTAAAAGTATTAGCAGACGCAACAGAAACGATCCTTGATATAAAAGCAAAATGGCTTATAAGTGAAAACGGAATGATTGCTTGTGAGATGGACGCAAAAGGAAATTCATTGTTGCCAACATTGCCAAGATTTGGTATTAGAATGCTGTTACCTAAAAATATGCAAACGGTTAATTACTATGGATACGGTCCTTATGAAAGCTATATTGATAAGCGACAAGCATCTTACTTAGGGAAGTTTCAAACAACAGTAGAAGAAGAACACGAAGATTATATAAAACCACAAGAAAATGGTAGCCATTATCATTGCTCATACTTAGATATCACAGATGGGAAAATGCGACTTCTTGCAGGGCGTTTACAAGGAGCAAAGGTGGAAGTAGATACATTTAGCTTTCATGTTTCGGAATATTTAACGAAGAAATCTGGAATGGTAGAGGTATGCTTAGATTATCGACAAGCTGGAATTGGTTCGAATAGTTGTGGTCCAAAGTTGGAAGAAATGTATTGTATTCCAAAAGATTTTCAGTGGACATTTAATATTTATCCTTACTGTGAGTAAATCGAGAAACGATATATTTATTTTAGAAAAAGTTATCACGAATTTTTAGCAGAGCAAACTTATCTGTATGCAACAGTCAAACTCATTAGCGAAATTGTCTGAAAAATATTTGAAAAATATTTGAAAAAAGAGAGGATACCTAATATGAAAAAATGGCTGACGTTCTTATGTATTTGGATATTTGGTATATGCAACTTAGTGGCATGTAATAAAGCGTTGCCTTTAGTAGAGTATCCGCTAGATATGCAAGCAGTAGAAACAATCGCAAAGGAGTGGGGCGAATATATAATAGAAGAAGATAGTGCGCTCACAGAGGAGCAAACTGTTTATAATCTGTATGACCAAGAGAGTAAAGAGCTTGTATGTGCTATTAATAGTGGCACGCTAGATGGAGAACGAGTGCTTTCGGTTGCTTTTGTCCCCTCTGCTTTTGATA
>JGI994J12354_10002811_pt1 | contig 16619 bp, 19 predicted proteins | sample IntmicLarv3ML3BL_FD_12354 | JGI IMG/M metagenome (IMG submission 12354) | reverse complement strand
AACTATTCTATTCAGAAAAGGAATATTCGCGGTTTCTAGTGTGTACCTTCCCGCTGTAAATAAGTCCAGTGCCTGACCACCTTTATAAAGAATAGCTTCTTGACTTTCATTAACAATTAATTGTGACAATGTAGTAAGTTCTTCGCTGGGATATTTCCAAGCAAACACATCTGGTGAACCGTTATATTTTATTACTTCAACAATAGCCATTCTGTTTACCCCTTAAAAATATTTTCTAATTCATCTGTCCCTGTCCCTTTTCAAACAATATAACTATACTTCGACTTACTCCAATAAGCGTTGCTGAGTCTTCCTGCGTCATATTTAATTTTTGTTCTCAAGGTGGGCAGATTTTCCGCCATTTTTATAATGTAGTCCATTTTTTCCATATCTGTCACATCATCACCGCCCTTTTGGTTGGTGATATAATGTTATCATGACTGATTTTATAGGTCAATACAAATTATGACATTTTGTTGAAATATATTCATGTTGCAGTTATTGTGCTATTACTTGAAATTTATCCCCACCACAACTTGAGATAAAATATATCCTTCACCTGTTGTTGTCACATATACAGTACGTGGCATATCTGGACTTTGGGTATATGTATGTGGTTCAACAGGGTCGTTTTTGTACTATTTTTGTACTATTATGTAATACTCACATTCCTAAAAGTATTTTTGGTTCTATTTATAAAATTGATATCAAAACACCAAACTATTTCTGAAATCATTTCATAATTTACCGATTAATTTGATGTATTCAGTTTGTTTAAACTTTCAGCAGACAAAAACAGAATATTGCTATGACAAGCTAAATTTGGCTTCCGCCAAAACCCCATAGTAATCGCTTGGAGCATATCCTGTCTTTTATGAAACTTCTGTTCCAAAAATCTTAATGTTGTGAAGACTGAAGGTATAATCCCAATTAAAGATTTCCATCACATAAATTCGGTTGCAAACGTCAGGAATATAGACAGTATTTTCCCCATGCCATCTACAGCACAATTATTCAACGCAGCATGCGAACTTGCCAGATCGTTCCAATACAGCTTAGCTTCACAACTCAGTGAAGTTTGGTCACCGAGTAAATATCTGTGAACACTTGAGTTCAATGTACAGTTGAAATCGTTGAGCAAAACAAAAAAATAGGCGTTATCTTTTTGCGTGTTGATAAACTTATCTACAGCTACAATCTGTTTTTCTTTTTACATCACTGAATCCCATGAAAAATGTACATTTGTAACTGAGAAACGAATGACCTTTTTTTCAAAGACAATATTATGCGCAATGCTATTTCCGTCTGCACCGCCGTTAAACAGCGAAAAATGTTTTATAATAGGGTGTTTACAAAAAAATAGCCAACCCCATCTGTTCATCCTTCGGTTCGTCTACATAGGGTAATATCTGCTGTATTCATATTTGCATTTTCGTGAAATCTCCTCATAAAACACAGGAGGAACTTCCTGCAAGCCAATCACATCAGCATCTGTCTTATCAATTTCCTCCAATAACCGAGCCGCTCTTGCATCAATTTTTGGATTCCAAAACATTATATGTATCAATTTTCATAATACCTTTTTTCCCTCTCTTCTACGATTTGCAAAACGAAGACACTATGAGCATACCAAGCATTTATACAAAAACACATAACTTTCTGTTAACAGAAAGTTATGTGTTTTTGGCGGAGAAGAAGGGATTTGAACCCTTGCGCCAGTTGCCCGACCTACTCCCTTAGCAGGGGAGCCCCTTCACCACTTGGGTACTTCTCCAAGGTGAATAAAATTTGCTTATAAAATAAAAATGGCGGAGAGGAAGAGATTCGAACTCTTGGTCCCTTGCGGGATCACTAGTTTTCAAGACTAGCTCCTTAAACCACTCGGACACCTCTCCGTATCGTGCGAAAAACATTTTACCATAACTATATATAAAATGTCAATCCCCAATTAAGCAAGATTTTTCAAAATTGCAGTAAATTTTTTCTTACTTCCAAAGCACTTCCAATAACCTTAAACTATATTACAATCTAAAAGCACATTTTTATATAAAACAACAGTAAACAAAAATATACATAGCCCCTAAAATAAGGTACTGAATAACACTACTGTGTTATCCCCCGTAAACAAGATAAAATCCATATCAAGTAATTCTGTGATAGTTTGAATAACTCCTAAAAAGAGCACTTCTCTGTGCAATTTTTTTTGCTAAAGCGGTAAATAAAAATCACGGAGAATAAATAAATCTCCGTGATTTTATTTTCACCAACAAACACAAAATAAGCCTACAAATAGATTTATTTTATGTTTTCGCTTAGCCATGCACAGTCATCTGCAATGCACTGATCATGCTCATCATAGAAACCTTCACGCTCAACAACCCAAAATGCATCAATATCCTGCTCGTCGAGTGCGGTTTTAATAGCCTTCCANTCAATGTTAGATTCAGGTGCACCCATTTTGCACTGAACAGCAAAGCGCTCCTTGTTTGCATTTGCTCTCTCTGTGAAGCCGTCAAGAATTTTCTGACGCTCCTCAATCGGAAGCTCTTTAACATTTGCAAAAGCGGCAGATGGATTTTCCTGATCACTGTGGCGGGATACAGGAAGTCCGCCCGGTCCTACAACCTTGCAGTTCTCTTTAACATGAATTGAAATAATACGGTTCTTGTATTTACGGATAAAATATGGTGGATACATTCCGCCATTCTGCGCCCAGCCGCAATCCAGCTGTGAGAAGAACTTTGAACCGTTGTCAAGAAGATGTTCAAGAAGAGATTTCCCCTCATCAAAATAAAACTCCTGACTGTGGTTATGATAACCAACCTTAATACCATAAGGCTCAGCCATTTCAGCCATAGCCTCGAGCTCGTTTGCAACTTCAATTGCTTCTGCTTTATTGCAGAACGGAGTACCTGCCCAAACAACAGCTTTTCCGCCAATTGCAGCAAGCTTTTTAACTATTTCCTCTGTTGGTTTTGAGTGAACCGAAGTTACCTCAAGTCCTGTTTCAGCCAACCATTTTTTGATGTCTTCAACATCATTATCGAGATCAACAGGCAACAGTTCAACGCTTGAAAAACCTAATTCTTTAATAGTTTTGAATTTTTCAAGAAGTGTGGGACCAAGACCAAGATAACTTGCTATTCCTCCAAAGGAATATGTACCAATACCGACTTTCATTAATAAATCCTCCCATTTTTTAATTAAAAGACTTATCTCAAGCAATTATGCTATTTAAACAAATCTTTTTCGCCTTTATATATTATTATACTTCAATTTCACATAAGGTCAAGTAAAAAACATAAAGAAAAATATAATTATGAAGAATTTCACCGTTAAAAGTTTCATTTTTGTTGTTTTATTCATAATTTTTATAATACAATTAATTTATTAAATTAATACTTTTCAGCCATTCAGTAACATCCTCTTCACAGTTCTCCACTGCATTTCGTGACACAGAAAATCCATTTTGTTCAACTGTTGAATTTGGCTGCAAGCTTGCAATTGTATTGATTGTATCCGAAAATCCGCTGCCGCCATGAGTGTTAAACGGAATAATAGTCTTACCTGATAAATCTACGCTTTCGAGAAAGGTATAGATAATCATTGGCATGTCTCCCCACCAATTCGGATAGCCAAGAAAAATCACATCATATTGCTCAATATTTTCGATTTTTGACAAAAGCTCAGGTCTTATTTTAGCATTTTGCTCTTCCTTTGCCAAATCTACAAGATTACTGTGATTTGTTGGATAAGGCATTTTAGCTTCTAATCTAAAAATATCGGCAGTGGTTTTCTCTTGAATTAGGTAAGCTAAGTACTGCGTATTCCCAAGAACTTCCCCGTTTATAACAACCACGCTGTTATCTTCGTCCGTAGTCATATTATTGGGATTTGTTGTTTCAGGCATAGAAAAATATACAACCAACATCTTCGCATTATTTTCGGGCTTAGAAGATATTTCAAAAGCCTCGGATATATCAGCCTCAGGAGTATTTATGCTCGTCTGCTCATTATCCTGCTCTGAAGCTTGATTATTTGAGCAAGCCAAAAGCAACAAGACGATTAAAACACTTTGAATAAATAATAATATTTTTTTCGTTTTCATAATTACAGTTCTCCTATTTCATCTGCTTTTCCCAAAATTTAATAGCTAAATCAACCCAGCCCTCGGCTGTTGTTCCTATGCCTAAACCAAACCCATGAGCAAGATTGGGGTACAAGTGAAATTCTGTATCAACTCCGCAAGCCTTGAGATTCTCTATTCTGTCCCTCATAGCTGACGGGGAAACTATATTATCATCTTCTCCTACAACTGCAAAAGCGGGAGTTTCCTCTTCCGAAATTTCGCTGTGTCCTGTATACGGCATAATTACCGCACAGGGTTTTGGTAAATTATCTCCGCCATAAGCGCCTGTGCCATAGGAACCAATATGCGCCGCCATTCTCGCCCCCGCTGAGCTTCCCCACAAAGAATATGAATTTTTACCAATTCCAAAAGTTTCTGCATTTCTAAATATAAATGAAATTGCGGCTGCCAAGTCTTCAGTCGCTGTCATCTCATCTCCTGTGCGATACTGCAAGACAAAAGCATTATAGCCTTTCTTTATTATCTCCAGTGCATACGGAAATCCCTCATGTATTGAACCTACATAGTTAAAGGCACCACCTGCGCTGATAACCGCAAAAGATGAATTCGGTTCTCCTCTGAAGAAAAACAAACCTGTATTATTTTTGGACGGCTTCTGAATTTTTTCCTCCTGTGTATAATAATCGTAGAATATTTTTTCGCCGCTTCCCACTTTATTTGTTATGTAGTTAATCGACTCCATTGTAGAATTAATATTAATATGATTATGAAACGGTAAAAGTGAGATGAGATTATCAATTGTGTCTTTATCATTCGGAAATCTCTCCTCGAGAGGAAAAATAAATCTTCCGAATTCTTTAAAGCTCGGATTATTTATTACATCAATTATTTTTGTTTCTTTTGATATTTGCATTTTAAATCTCCTTTATTATTTTTCTTGATAAATTTTGATTTTTAGTTTATAATTTAGTTATTAAACATTGTTGTTACAACAATGTTTTTGAAAATAGGAGGAATATTTTAATGTATACAATGAAACAAACTTGCGATAAACTTGGAATAACATACGAAACTTTGCGCTTTTACTGCGATACGGGACTTGTTCCCGATGTGGCACGTGACAACAACAATTACCGTATGTTTGACGACAAAAACATTAAATGGATAAGCAGTTTACTGTGTCTCAGAAAATGTGGTATGAGTGTAAAAGATATGAAAATTTACATGCAGCTTTGCTTAAAAGGAATTTCAAGTATTGAAGAGCGACAAGTGATACTTGGTGAACAAAAAGAATTTTTGCTTGCACAAATCAGAGAAATACAAGAAAGTATCGACTTTATAGATTACAAGCAAAAATTCTATGATGACGCACTTGCGGGAAAAATTGAATATAAGAGCAATTTAATAAGAACCAACTGCTGAAATAAGTTAAATTCATATATATTGAAGTTCATATAATATTATTATATGAACTTCTTTTTGTTTCTTCCGAAGCCATTAACTATATCGGTGCTTAACCCCCAGTTTTGAATTCAAGCATTGAGAAAAACAACCCATTAATAAGAAACTTCAAGAAAAGGCAATTAAAGACTGATTTTTATATTAACGTACAACAATGCTATTGGTGCAAAATAAAGAACTTTCAGTGTATCCTGTAAAACGCTTACCGATAATCCTTATCCTTTTGGTGCTTGTGCAAGCCATCAGTTCAACCAGTGGTCTTAACTGCTTCCTATGTTACCATAACCAATAGTTTTATCAGCGAGATGTAACAATAGCTTTGTTGGAAGATTTTCTGTACAAAGAAAAAACTTTTCAAAATATCTTTTAGCCATGGTAAAACTATTATTAAGAGTGGCAAGAGATATTCAGCGTTATTATATAGAAACAGTAAATAATTGATTCTTTATCAAACAATACATTATATATGTTGCTTAGTTCATCAGTCATTATAGTTCGTTTAATTATCTAATGTAATATTCAGATATTTTTGCTCTTGCTCCTCAAGTGTGAGTTTATGATAGCGTGTACCTTTATCTAGCATTCTGATTGAATTCATTTCATTTTCTGAAAGCACGAAATCAAAAATTTCAAAATTTTCTTTTAAATGCTGAAGATTTGTAGTTTTCGGAACCATGATATTCCCCTCTTGAACATGCCATCGAAGAATAATCTGAACGGCACTTTTTTGATATTTCTGCAAGCTCAGCAAAAATCGGCTCATTTATCAGTTCAGGGTCACCATGTCCAAGCGGAAACCAACACGCAATTTTTGTACCATAAGCTTTAATGCGTTCTTTAAGGGCATTTTGCTGATAATATGGATGACCCTCAACTTGCAAAACTGCAGGTTTTATTTCTGCAATATTTAAAATATCCTCCAAACGGTCAGATTCAAAATTACTGAGACCGATACTTTTAACCTTACCTACTGCAACAGCTTTTTCCATTGCTTTCCATGCTCCAATATAATCTCCAACCTGCTGATGTAAAAGAAGCAAATCAAGATACTCTAAACCTAAACGCTCAAGCATTCTGTCAATTGCTGCACCTGTTATATCCTCGCCATATTCATTTGGCCATAATTTACTAGTAATCCATAATTCTTCCCTTGCAATTCCACTTTCCCTAACTGCCTGCCCCACACCACGTTCGTTAAAATAATGATGTGCAGTATCAATATGGCGATAGCCAATTTCAAAGGCCTTTAAGCAAATTTTCTTTGTGTCCTCATCCTCCGGAATTCGCAGTACACCGAGACCCAGCTGAGGTATTTCATGATTATTGTTAAGCTCTATATAGTTTTGTTTCATAATTTTTCTTTCTCCCATATTTTATTTAGATTGTATTATTTTCCTGTTTTGTAATGATTTGTTTCTTGCTCGTAATATAAGCTCCAACCAGGCAGCCGCACACGGCAATTCCAATAACAGCTATCAAATACCAAGCTGCTGTGTAGCTTCCTGTAACATCATATATACCTCCTAACATAGGTGATGATATTGTAACGCCAATATAAGTAAACATTGAAATAATGCTGTAAACTCTCGAAAAGTCTTTTCTTCCAAAATAATTAGCAGTCAGTATTGTTGCCAAAATTGTGCTTCCCGAAGACGCTATTGATAAAACCAATGTATAAATCCATAGAGCAGCAGGCATCACTGCAAACAGTGCCAAAATCGGAAATAATATACAGCACCCACCAATCAACAAGCTTCCTTTTAATGAGCCAAGCTTATCAAATGCCATTCCCATAATAATTTTGCTAACTGTAAGTAAAATCATGTAAACTGAAGAAACCGTTGAGGCAAAAACAGTAGAATAACCAATATCGCTAATAAACGATACAGTATGAACATGAGGACCTGCTTGACATAGAGCAATTCCCATAACTGCAATTGCTAAAAGCCAAAATGGAACTGAGCGAATTGCTTTTTCTCTTGTAATACCCGTTTCCGAGGTCACAGTCTCTTGAATTATTTTTTCGGAGACCTCATTTTTCTTATCTCTATAAGGTTCTATTCCCATATCCTCCGGACTGTTTTTTACAACAAATAAAATTATCGGAAGAAGTATGAACAGTGAAACTCCTCCTAAAAAACGATAACTCCACTCCCACCCATTGAGCTCAATAAATCGTGTTGTTATCGGGATAAGCACTGCTGCCAACAGTCCTGTTCCTGAATAGGCTATTCCTGTGGCAATACCTCTTTTATCAATAAACCACCTGTTCACAAGAATCCCAACTGCCATAATACCGATTCCGTTTACGAATAAACCGCTAATAAATGCCAACATGTAGAAATGCCACAGCTCAGTTGCAAAAGAAAAGCACAGTAATGATAATCCACAAACTATTGCACCAATTATTGATATTTTTCTAAATCCATATTTTCTGAACAATGACCCGAAAACAGGCATTAAAGCGACACAAACTAGCGTTGCTATCGAGCTGTATATCGTAAATTCACCTCTTGAAAAACCAAGAGCATCACAAACAGGCTTAATAAAAACACCCGTTGTACTATTAATTATCCCTACACCTGCACCAGATATTAACATTCCCGCAAAGGCGATAATCCAGGCATAGTGCAGCCGTTTTGGTTTCCTTACACTTTCACTACTCTTCTCAACTATTTTGCTGTCCATAAATTTTATACCTCTCCCTCAAATATTTTATGATAATAAAAGCATATAGCCTTGCAGTAACAACAGAGCAAGAGTTTTTTAAAAAAATTTTAATTTTCACCTAAAATTTCAGAAAAACATTAAAATACAGCATGAGAAAATTCTCATGCTGTATTTTAAAAGTTAATATTATCTTTTTTTATCAAATGCAGGGTTGAAAGCATACAGATTTTTTGAATCCAGCCTATCTGTTGTGAGTCTCAGACCCTCACCGAAACGCTGAAAATGTACGATTTCTCTCTCGCGCAAAAATTTGATGGGGTCTCTTACATCGGGATCATCTGCAAAGCGCAGAATATTATCGTATGCAAGTCTTGCTTTTTGTTCCGCTGCCATATCCTCATGCAAATCTGCAATTGGGTCTCCTGTTGAGGCAAAAGCGTCTGCATTAAATGGTGTACCGGATGCGGCAACCGGATAAACCCCGGTAGTATGGTCGATAAAATAAGCATCATAACCTGACTTTTTGATTTCATCAATAGTCAAGTTTCTTGTCAATTGGTATACAATTGCACCAACCATCTCAAGGTGTCCCAATTCTTCGGTTCCTATATCAGTCAGTATTGCTTTCAGCTCAGGATAGGGCATGGAATATCTTTGGCTTAAATAGCGTAGGGATGCGCCAATTTCTCCATTTGGTCCGCCGTATTGTGCCATTATCAGTTTTGCAAGCGCAGGGTTCGGATTCTTAATTTTCACCGGGTACTGCAATTTCTTCTCATACATGAACATTATTCATTGCCCTCCACTTCCCACGGCCAAGGTTCACTCACCCATGCCCAAAGACTTGTATCCTCAAGGTTTTGATTCAACGGTCCAAAATCTCGCTCAAATTCTTTCAGCAATTGCTCATATTTAATTTTGTAATCTTCAGATTTTTTCTGTGCATCACAATTATTGGGATGTGTATCCAAAAACAGATGGAGTTCCCAGAGCGAAAACTGAATTGCCGATAATTTTCTTCGCATCATTTGTTCTTCATTCATTTAAGCTCCCACACTTTTCCTGTAAACGGCTTATTCAGTTCGGGAAAAAGTGTTCCTGAATTTAGCGCATTATCTGCATCATATAATGATGCTCCCCACTGTTGAAACGGAATATATGACATCGCTGTCACCGTATTTTGAGGAAGCGATGTGGTTTGCTCTGTTTCACAATTTTGGATATTAAATTCATCAATCAAAATTATGCCCCTCTCTATTTCAATTTTTAATATATCCTGTCCATATAAGCTATGAAAAAAACGTGATTTTTGTTACTATATATCAACATTCAACTTTTTTAGTTCCAGCGATTGCGTTTTTTTATTCGAGTTGTTATAATATGTTGATTGATTTATCTGCAATTGGTTTGAAAACTAGAATTAATTCGAGAAAACAAGGTGATATAAATGTATAAAATTTTGAAAAAACAGTGCCTTAATCCAACTGTTACATTAATGGAAATTGATGCCCCTTTTGTTGCAAAAAAAGCCGAACCGGGACAGTTTATAATACTGCGTACAGATGAAAACGGCGAAAGGATTCCTCTTACCATTGCAGATTTTGACAGAAACGCAGGAACAATAACCATAATTTTTCAAATTGTCGGCGCAACAACAGAAAAGCTCAACCACCTGAATGAGGGTGATTATATATCAGACTTTACAGGCCCTCTTGGCACCCCGTCAAAGCTTGATGGGTTAAAGAAAGTTGCGGTTATAGGCGGCGGAGTTGGCTGTGCGATTGCCTATCCGCTCGCTAAAAAGCTCCATACTCTTGGCGCAGATGTTCATTCAATAATTGGTTTTCGCTCAAAAGACTTAGTTATTCTTGAAGATGAGTTTGAAAATGCCTCTTCCATGCTAAAGATTATGACTGATGATGGAAGCCATGGCGAAAAAGGTCTTGTCACAAATGCTCTGAAAGCGCTGATTGACAGCGGTGAAAAATANGACGAGGTAATNGCTATCGGTCCGCTTATTATGATGAAATTCGTTGTGGCTCTCACTAAAGAATATGATATTAAAACTACTGTAAGCATGAATCCGATTATGGTCGACGGAACGGGAATGTGCGGTGGTTGCCGTCTAACTGTTGGCGGAGAAACAAAGTTTGCCTGTGTTGACGGTCCCGATTTTGACGGATTTTTGGTCGATTTTGACGAAGCAATGTCACGCTCGGCTGTATATAAGAATTTTGAGAGAAAATCGCATAGTGATATCTGTAATCTCTTCAAAAAGGAGGTAGAATAACATGGCGAATATGAGTCTTAAAAAGAACGAAATCCCAACGAGAGCGGCAAATGAGCGCAACAAGGATTTTTATGAGGTAACTCTTGGTTACACTGAGGAACAGGCAATTGACGAGGCCAAAAGATGTTTGCAGTGCAAAAATAAGCCGTGTATTTTGGGTTGTCCTGTCAGTATCTTAATCCCTGAATTTATCGCAGAGGTTGCAAAGGGGAATTTTGAAGAGGCATATCAAATTATCTCAATTTCAAGCTCTCTCCCTGCTGTCTGCGGTAGAGTTTGTCCGCAGGAAGTACAGTGTGAGGCAAAATGTGTGAGAGGGATTAAAGGCGAGCCTGTGGGAATTGGCAGACTTGAGCGATTTGTTGCAGACTATCACAACGAAAACTGTAACCAAACTGCTGTACCTCCCACATCAAATAATCACAAGGTTGCAATTGTTGGTTCAGGGCCTGCGGGTCTTACTTGTGCGGGTGATTTAGCGAAAAAAGGCTATGATGTTACTATTTTTGAAGCATTACATCTTGCAGGCGGAGTTTTGGTATACGGAATTCCTGAATTCAGACTGCCGAAAGCAATTGTTCAAAGTGAAATTGAAACACTGAAGCAATTAGGCGTTAAAGTTGAAACAAATATGGTAATAGGAAAAGTTATTTCAATAGATGAGCTTTTTGAGAGTGGTTTTGAGGCGGTCTTTATCGGCTCAGGTGCAGGACTTCCAAACTTTATGGGAATTAAGGGTGAGAACCTAAACGGAATCTATTCTGCCAATGAATTTTTAACCAGAATAAATCTGATGAAGGCATACAGAGATGACAGCGATACCCCTGTTCAGAGAGCAAAGAAATTTGCAATTGTCGGCGGAGGAAATGTGGCAATGGACGCCGCACGCTGCGCGAAAAGACTTGGCGCAGATGAGGTTTACGTAGTTTACCGCCGTTCGTTGGATGAACTGCCTGCCAGAAAAGAAGAAGTTGAACATGCCGAAGAAGAGGGAATTATCTTTAAGCTTTTATGTAATCCAACAGAAATTCTTTCAGACGAAAACGGTGCAGTTTCAGCTATAACCTGTGTTGAAATGGAGCTTGGCGAGCCTGACGCTTCAGGCAGACGCAGACCGAAAGTAAAACCAAATTCAGAATTTAATCTTGATGTTGACTGCGTGATTATGGCAATTGGTACATCGCCTAATCCGCTGATCAGAAATACAACGGACAACCTTGAAACCCAGAGCTGGGGTGGAATAATTACCAACGAGGACGGTTTAACCACAAGAGAGGCCGTATATGCAGGCGGCGATGCTGTTACAGGTGCCGCAACTGTTATTTTAGCCATGGGCGCAGGTAAAACTGCTGCTGAAGCAATTAAACAATATATTCAAAAGAAAGACGAGGTAGAAAAATGAAATCTAAGAAAATTGTACACCTAGCCGAAATCGGAATCCTCACTGCTATAATTATAGTAATGGCATTCACCCCACTCGGATATTTGCGCCTGCCGTTTTTGCCGGCGCTCGAAATAAGCCTGCTTCCTATTCCTGTTATTATCGGAGCGATTGTTATCGGACCAACGGCAGGAACTATTCTGGGCGGTATATTTGGACTTACAAGCTTCTTCCAAGCTTTTGGAATGAGCGCATTTGGAGTGATGATGTTCCAAATCAGTCCGCTGAACACCTTTATTGTTGCCTTTTTCCCGCGCCTTATTATGGGACTGCTAATCGGACTTATTTTTAAAGCATTTAAGAATAAAGGCTTTTTATCTTTTGGAGTTTCTGCAATGGCAGGTCCGGTTCTAAACACTATTTTATTTATGACTGCTCTGATGCTCCTCTTCGGTAATGCTCCGTTAATCAGCGAAATGAGAGGAGAAATGAGTATTCTCCCCTTTATGGTTGCATTTGTTGGAATTAATGCTCTGGTTGAGTTGGTTGTATGCACAATTTTGGGCGCAATTGTTTCAAAAGCAGTTTGCAAGCTAAACAGCAGTAAATTTTAGCATGGAATATTTTAATGTATACACGCAATTTGGTGAAAAAACAGATGAAATTGTCGAGCGAAGTACAGCTCATAAAAACGGAATATGTCACAGAGTGTTCCATTTATGGATTGTAAATGCAGATAATCAAATATTAGTTCAGCAACGAAGTGCAGAAAAAGACACAGGAGCTAATTTATGGTATGTATCTGTTGGCGGTCATATTGCAGGCGGAGAAACTATTGAACAGGCAATTACAAGAGAAACAAAAGAAGAAATAGGGATAGACATATCGAATGTATTAAATAAAATTCAGTATTTATATTCTTTTAAAGAGTGTACATACGATAAAAAAAGTAATATTACTGACGATGAATTTTATGATGTTTTCGTGTTAAAGCTTGATATACCAATAAATAAAGTTGTTATGCAGGAAAGTGAAGTTCAAGCTGTAAAGTTTATGAACTATAATGATTTTAAGAGTGAAATATTAAGTACAGAAAGCTCATTTGTTTCGCACAAAATAGCCTATTAAATGTTAGTTTTGGCACTGGACAATTATTTATCATAAATTTAAAAAGAAAAAGGAGTGACCCTATTGGTCACTCCTTTTTCTTTGGTACACTTTGTTATAAGTTTTCGGCTCAACGTGCGCCGGAATCTTTGAAAGTACCGCAAAATGTTGCACTCTTTGATGCCGCATTCGCCGCATTTGAACTTACCCTAATTGCTGTTGCATGACAATTACATTTATCATTATAGCAACAATTTTCAGCCTCACAGCCAACATGAGAAGTTGATGATGCACGGCTTTGACCGTAAGCATTTTGTGTTGAATTTCGCTTTTCCTCAAAGGACATACAGCAAGTTTGTTCACTGCTGTTCGCAGCCGGACCATCTACCTTGATAGAATCCAAACTGCACAAATTGTTGCTGAAATGCTCACAAGTATCAACTGAACACTCTAATCTTGTCATAAGACACCTCACAGAAAAAATTTATAAAACTGTTGTTTTACAAAACTAATTTCCCCAATTAATGAATTTTTATTCTGTGATTTTTATTTTTTATACAAGTGAATCTTGATTCAATAACTGCTTGCCTGCAACCTGCATAACAAAAAAAGCCACGATAGCCGTTATTATCATCTCAGGCAGCATATACATGCCGTTATAAATAGTTGAATAAACAATTACAAGCATATTTCCGCTGTAATTACTCAATATTTTTTCTCCAAGTTCAAAACCGGCTTGTGAGAAGTACCAGTCTGCATAATCTCCAAAAAAGATAGCACCGGAAATAACATGAGATACGAAACGTAAAATTATCGCCAAAATAGCTCCGAATGTAACTGCCAACGCATCGTTTTTAATTTTATTTCTGAATATTCCTGCCAAGCCCAACATTGCAAAGGCAATTAAAAAATCAAAAACAATTGAGCCAAATACTGCGCCGAGTGACAATCCTCTCAGAGCACTCGTACCAAAAAGAAGCTGAATTACGCCGTAAACAAACCCTGAAAACAACCCCCACTTAATACCGTACATGTACGCAAAAAATATAATAGGAAGCATTGAGCACAGTGTGATTGAGCCTCCATAAGGCAATTCAAAAACCTTTATGAATGACAACACTGTTGCAAGTGCCACCATCACTCCGCCAATTACCAATCTCTGTGTTTTTTGTGACTTACTTAAATTCATTTTATTTGCTCCTTTCAAAAGCATATATGTAAAAAATGAAAAAAGAAAAGTCGTTTGGAAAAACCCAAACGACTAAAAGCCCAATGACTATCTCATAATAAGAGTATGTCAAATATATTATATAGCTTTCCTACGTCGGTATTATCCGCATCAGGTTCATGTCCCTAAAACCAAAGTTTGGGACAAAGGGTTTAAGCTCGAAGCTTCTCTCAGCCGCTCACGCGGGCACCCCTCTATTCATTTTTCGACATTATTTTATCAAATTATACTAATATTGTCAAATGTTATATTATCAATTTAATTTTTCATAATTTTAATCTCCTTTCTACTCTCTCCAAAGTCTATTTTATTTGATTTTGTGCATTATCAACAAAATATATTAGATATATTGTAAATAGCTCTATTGCATTTTTTGTATTAATTGGTATAATTATGTTTACATAAATTTTTGTAAATTTTTATTAATACTTCATGGATTGCACATTTTGAATATAGGGGTACTGATATAATGGGAATGAAATCAAAAGAAATTGCAAAAAAATTAGGGGTTTCCCCTGCTACCATATCTTTGGTATTAAACAACAAGCCTGGCATCAGTAATAATTTGCGCCACTCATTAATTCAAAAAATACACGAGCTTGGGTGCGGCGATATGCTGGGTATGCAGAAAGATTCTTCAAAAAAAGAAACGGATGATAATAAACCTTGCAGTGCAATTGCCTATTTAATTTATACTGCTTCTGACGAAAAAAGTGACCGCTTTGCATTCTTCCCCGCTGTTTTGGAGGGCGCAGAAATGGAATCTCGGGATAATAACTTCCGTTTAATGGTTTTTCACATGCATCATAAAAGCAGTCATAATCTTAATTCCTTATTCAAAAATGATGATGTTGTCGGCGCAATTGTTCAATCTAATGTGCTTAGTGAAAGTGTTTTAAAAGATTTAAGTCAACTCGATATTCCCTATGTCTTTATAGATTCATATCGTCCCAATAATGTTCATAGCAGTGTTTCAATTAATAATGAGCAAGGAATGTACACCGCAGTTAATTATTTACGTGAGATGGGTCACACACAAATTGGTTATGTATACAGCGGCCATGAAACTGACAGCCATATTGAACGCCGCCGTTCCTTCCATCAAGCCTTGCGAAATTATAAACTTGAAGATAAAAGTGAATACTACTTCTCCTGTTTNGGCGAAACCAAAGATGCACAGGANAATTTATATAAGAAATTTAATGAAAGTAAAAAATTACCAACCGCCTTTATCAATGAAACAGACTTAGTCGCTTGGAGTACGATGAACACATTAAACCGTTGCGGATATACAATCCCAGATGATTTCTCTATTATTGGTTTTGATGACAGGTCAATCTGTACATTAATAAAGCCAAATCTCACAAGTATCAAAAATTCCAGACATCTGCTGGGTCGTGAATCTGTAATGCTTTTGCAAAATAAAATTCGCATGAAAAAGCTCGGTGTCGGCGATATATCAATTAAATTTGAATTGCCCACAGAATTGATTATTAGGGATAGTGTAAGAAAATTGAATTGATTCTTTGTGTATATTGCCCTGTTTTCGCTAAAAAAGCGATGAACAGGGCAATATTTTTGTGTAATTTATAAATTTTGTAAATTTATAAAAATATTTTTATAATCCACTTGACAAATTTATAAATTTAATTTATACTATAAACAAGTTAAGGAGCTGAAAGCACTTTAACAAATATAAAATAAAAGGTGGTTAGACTTATGAGCAGAAAACCGGAGACAGTTTTAACATCAAGAAAACTTAACAAAGCAGCACGTGAAGAGAGAATAGCTGCTCGCAGAATTGCTAAATTGGACAAAGCTTTTGTTGAATTTGCAACGGTAAACTCAAATCATAACATTTGTTATGTAAGCGTCAGCGGCGTAGTAATGCCAACAATTCGTGGTTAAAATTTCCACGGATTGTAAAATCCCAAATATAAGGATCGTTATTTAATATATATTTTTACAAAACTAAGCATTTTATTACTTTTTGATTACAAGCTATTTTAATAATACATCCTCATAAAGGAGAAATACCTCAAGATTAATTTCTTGAGGTGTTTTTCTTTCCCCTGTTTTATTGTTTTTAACTTACAAAAATGTTAAAATATTATAAAAATCAACATAAATAATTAATGGAGTTACTATGAATCTTAGAAAAAACGAGATTATCAAGCTTAAAATTGATGGGATGTCTGCCGAGGGAAATGGTGTTGGGCGATATATGGGTATAGCCATTTTCGTACCGCTCACTGCAATTGGTGATACAATAAATGCAAGAATTCTTAAAGTTTTCAAATCTTACGCATTTGCAAAAATTGAAAAAATCTTCACGGCATCTAAGGATAGAATTGAAACCGATTGTCCTTATTTTTCTCAGTGCGGCGGGTGT
>JGI994J12354_10002810_pt1 | contig 16620 bp, 15 predicted proteins | sample IntmicLarv3ML3BL_FD_12354 | JGI IMG/M metagenome (IMG submission 12354) | reverse complement strand
CAGAAAAGATTAGGTTACTTATCTCCAATAAATTATTTAAAAAAAACTAAAGAATTAGAAAAAAAATCAAGAAAAATTTGTCCAAAGTATTGACTTAAGTCCACTAATAATTTTAAGAACCCCTATAGTTTCTATGTCATGTAAGATATCAAGCATTGTAATTGTATCTAAATTATATATTTTCCCAATATTACATGGACTTGTTAATAACTCATTTAATGTTATCTCTTCCCTTTCCTTTGCTTGATCAATAATCACAGCAAATGCTACCCATGGATTAAAAGATTTGGCTATTGGTATTGATTTTTTGAATGTCTTTTTCTTTTTATTTGCAATATCTATAAGTCCAAGTTCCCCAAATGGGCAATCTATATTATTTTCTGGTGACATTTTACTAGGGTTTGTTTTATGCCTTGGCAAGTATGTATTAGTAATACAAGCAAAGTCATCAGTCAATGAGCGTTCAGCGGGGTTATCTTCGTCAGACATCTTAAGATAGTTTTGTATCCTTTCTATAAATTCTTCTTTAGTGAATTCAGACATGTTAAATTCATTAAAAAAGAAATACCATGCTGGTGCTTCTAACTTTTGACTTGCTAACTGATACTGCAATAAATACAATGTACCTAATTCCTCAATATATCGTTCATTAGCATATACTAGTTTACCAAACTCTGTAAGACTTTGATTTCTACGACCACTCTTAGGCTCTTGTGTCAGATTAACTGCTTGTAACCAATACCTAAGTGCTTTCACCATATTAGCACCTATTCCCAATATATCCATAGGGTTTTCATCTTTATCTACAAATAAGTCTGGCTTATGAACTATTTGTTCCATCCCTTTACTAAGCCAACCCTTTCTTATAGAAAATGTATCATGAGCGCGAAACTTCATTGCCATATTAATGCCCCCTTTTTGCTACTTAGTTCGCAAATATTTATCCATTGTACATCCACCATCTAAATATTTTGCAGTCATGCACATTTTGCAATAAATGCACTTATTGGTATCAATGTAATAGCCATCTTCCGAAATGGAAATTGCTCCAGACCTACATATAGATTCACATTTTAAACATTTCCTGCAAGCGTTGAATTTTCGCACTTGATATCCAATCATCCGTCTTAGTTCATCATGATTTTGCACATTCATTGTTCGCACTTTAACAGCATACTCATATTCATCTTGATTAAATGGCTGAATGGAAATAATAGGTATATTGGTTCTTGAATCTAACACGATCACCTCTCGCAAAAGCTTTTTTCCTAGTTCTGGTGCAATTCGCCCAAATGGCACAAACATTCCTACTAATTCATCATCAAATGGTCTTACTAATCTGTAAATCTTTGCATGTTCCTCTGTAGTACAATTCGTAAATTTAATCTTCACATCACTAGCTACACGGAGTCCATTTCCTCCTTGCCTAGCTTTCCATTTTCCTGTATCCACGTAAACTTCTGCATCTTCTTTACCAACTTTCTTGGCGAAATTTATAAGAAATTCTCTCCATTTTTTTGATTCTTCTGACATATAAATTCTGGACAAAAATTGGGCACGCTGATTATTATTTGGACAGCACCAGCATCCCACTCTGTCATAGCCTAATCTGTATGAATCATTAAAATCAACATTTTCAGACAGTAAGTATAGCCATACATCTATGTCTTTCCAAAAGAAAATAGGAGATGCTACTGTTTGTTGTTGTATTTTTACAGATTCAGCATCATTCTCTACTCTGTTGTATTTACTTCGATTTACGGATTCGGATTTCCTAATTCCATAAAATGTCAAAATCTGTTGATTTCTGTGCAAACTATTGATTACTCTTGTAATTGGGCCTGTTTTAAACATAGAACAACACCAACGCATCATTCTCGCTGGCGGACCAATATCCCCACACACGTCATAAAAAACCTGTTCATCGTTTTTGGCAGTTAGAAAAATCGAGTATGGGTGGTTATTCCTATACCGTTCTACATAGGTAATAGTATTATCAAATTCAAGTGTTGTATCCCCAAAGATGTGTACTAAACTTGGATTACTCATTGCTTTAACTACAACATCTGCTGTTACTGAAGAATCCTTCCCTCCTGAAAACGATATAACTATTTTCTCTTCATCAAATTTTGACGCTGTCTTGCAGACAAATTCAAATGCTTCATGTTTTAAATGATTCAAACGGCTTTTATTAGCTTCAATGAATTTTGATATATGTTTGTTAAAATATTTGTAGCTATTATTTTTTTTATGTAAGTTAATTTTTTCAAGTAGTTTATCTGTATCAGCCATCTGAAATGTATTGTTTGATATGGATATAGTTTCTCCCTCAACATAGTATCTATTATTCAATGCCCACACTGATTTTTCTATGAATTCATTTGGTTTATTGTTTATTAAAAGTTCTAAAAGCAGCCTTTCCTCTGGAAATATTGGTCTTAAATCCGCTGACATGTATTTTGTATCATTACCACAGATTGGACATATACCCTTATCAATCTGATTTATATTTTGAATAATCGGAGTATTACAATGTCTACACCAGGACACTTCTACTGGGATATCCTCAACTGTATTTTCTCCACATACTGGGCATATATTATCATTAGTCTCAATGTCGCAATTTCTACACCACATATAATCATTGACCTCTTCTTTATTAAGTTTACTTATATATTTATACTCTCTCAGAATCTCCAATATTATATTTAGAGATTTTTTGCTTTTCAAAACTTCCCATTGAAATAGTAGAATTTATCCCAAATCAAAATAAAATCCCAGTTATCAAAGACAAATACCGCTTTGCAATAATCTCTTGTTCAAAACCTGTTATATCTGTTGTTTAGCCATTTTTGTGACTACAAAATTTTTGCTGATGATTGGTGTTATCGGGATTACTATACAATTTTGTATAAGTTTGGAATTTTTTTCTTAAATCTCAATTTCTGAATTTATACAAGATAAAAAAGTAATCATTAATCATAAATGATTTCTACCAAAAAAATCTTTGATGCGAATCACCATAGTAATCACATCATTTACTTAGATAATTTAAGGATATCAAAAGCTCATTTTACTATTCACCAACTTGTTTATTTTATCATAATTTATATTTTTTTTCAATAAATAAATTTATTAAATTATATAGAAAAATACGATGAAATCACCCTAAATAAAGCGAATAAAAAAATTTTTATAGACACACACAAAACTCACCAAATAAATGATTGAAATTTAATGTCTCTCAGAAATTTCAAAGTCCAATTTCCAGAGGTATTATATCATCCATACCATTTTTTATTAGTCACCACTAGAACTACATTATATTTTTTTACTCACATAAAGCACACACATTTTATTTTTTTCGTGTTATGACCTATCATAAATCATTTATGATTAATGATTCTCATTTTTCTTCAAAAAATATAAATACATAATTTAATCCTTTTCTATCTATCATACAGTCCTATAACTCACTGATCTTACTGCTTCTCCTCTCCTGTTATATTCTCACTAAGTCTTCCATTAAGAATTTGAAAAGTACTTTTTATCCATTATTTTATCAAACATTTCACCAGTCCCAGTGGTATATAACATTTGCAAATCATTGTACACAATAAAATTTTAATAACCTTTTTTGCTTTTTTCATTATAAAATAACAAAATTTATGATATACTATAAGAAATTATGTTATTTATTTACTATAAAATAAGGATGGTGTCAAAATGAGAATAGGATTACGAGGGAGAGGAAGTATCCCCTTTGGGTTATTATTTATCTTTTTGTGTTTGGTTGCATGGGGATTTACTAGTATCAAGGAAAATTACTTTGAAAGTGGAAGATTAGTTATAAATAACAAAAGTACTAGACCCTTGACCAATGTCAAAATTATATATGATGACTCTGCTCAGACAATAGAAGCTGGGGAAATTAAAAGAGAAAGTAAATATAAGCACAAAATAGATACTAAAGAAAATGGGTCTGTTTCCATTGAATATACTGATTATAGAGGAAATACTTACAGTCATTTGGTAATTCCAGAGATTAAAGAAAAAATGAACCGTATTGAAGCTGCTGTGGAAAGTAGTATGAATTATGGAGAGATTACCATTATAGAAAAGGAATAATTTTTTTATATTTAAAAATTTAGGAGTAAAAATTTATAATATGATAGCCTATTAACTCTGACTATTAAAATAAATCTTATGGAGAGAGTATATGATATTTTATTTTACTGGTACAGGTAATTCATTGTATGTTGCACAAAATTTAGCTAACAAATTTAATACTAGATTGATATCAATAAAAGATGCAAGTAATAAATCCAATTATAATTTTCAAATGGAAGAAAATGAAATATTAGGAATAATTGCACCAGTTTATTATATGGGACTCCCTTATATTGTTGATAATTTCATAAAAAATCTCAACCTAACAGGAATCCCTAGAGCAACTTTTTCAATAGTTACTTTTGGTGGAGTAGCTGGAAATGCTATTAAAAATATAGAAAAATTATTATTAGATAAAAATATTAAAGTAAATTACAACTTAAATCTTAGAATGCCAGAAAATAATATTACATATTACAATCCCCCTTCTAAAGAGGAACAACAGAAAATTATTCAAAGGGCAGATATTGAAATATCAAAATTCATTACTGCATTTTTGGAAGAGAATCCCAGCAATTACAATATTAAAGAGAACATATTGAAAAAAATATATTCAAATATTTTCTATATTTTGTATGGTTTTAGTAACAAAACCAAAAAATTTTATACCACAGAAAAATGTATAGGTTGCAAAATGTGTATAGGAATTTGCCCTAGTAATGCAATTATCTTGGAAAATAAAAGACCAAAATGGATAATGATAAATGTTTAGGTTGTATTAATAGATGTCCTTATGGAGCCATAGAATATGGAAAAAGTACATTAAAAAGAACACGATATGTAAATTCTTTGGTAAAGTTTTATAAACCTAAAAGAGTATAGCACTGAAAAGAGATAAATTTAAAGGAGATATGATGTTTTTTTTCTTATATAAATCAAGAAAACACTTTAATCATCTTTGCATAATTAGCATCTTCATGCTATTTTGTACCATAGATTTATATGGTCACGCCAAAATTTCTCCCATTGATAGGACTAGATTTTGGGAAATTATAAATAACTCTATACAAGATACTCCTCAAAATACTAAAGAAGTTTTTAAAGAAAATCTAAAATCTCTTAATAGTGGGGAAGTCTTACAGTTTTCAATCATACTAAACATGTACACTGAAAGAACCAAATTTCCTGCTATGGAAATGGCTTTTAATTTAATAAATGGTAGTTTGATAAATAATAATTTAGCAGATAATAATTTTCAAGAAAGAGATTTTTACTTTTTCTCATGTTGGGTTATTTCACAAGGGGAGGACATTTATTTTGAAGCTTTGAAAAATCCTGATATTCTAGCTAACATAGATGTCAAAAGAGGGGAAGGAAAATTTTGGGGGTATGACATTGTTCTAAATGAATTTTTTGAAGAAAGTAATCCAATGGAACTTATAGATTACGTCCTCTCTGATGATCAATTGTCAGAAATAGACAGGGGAACAATTTTTGATGAAGATAAATACCACATTGATTACAAAGAATTTTATAATTTATTACCAAAAGAATTACCCAAATTATATGAAAAATATTGGGATGAAATAATACAAGAAAAAGAATAAATACAAAGCATAATAAATAAAAAAGAAAAAAATTTTATTATTATAGTGGAGAAATTTCAAAGAAGAAATATTTTGACCAAATTCAAGAAATTTTTACCAAAAATAAAATAAATTTTAAAAATATTTAATAAAGGATTTTATAATTTTACAATTTTATAGTATAATATAGATAATGAATTAAGTCATAAGTTATCTTTGGCACATTTAATGTCTCAACAAGACTACTATTTACAATTTTTGTGAGTTGCAGAATTTAGGTAAAGTATTTATAACTCAATAAATATAAAATTCGAAATTAACATAAAACATATACGATAATTATGGAGGGATTATGAAAAAAAAGATATTGTTACTTAGTATATTAATTGGCTCTTCTCTATTTGCTAGTAAAATTGAGGCCAATAAAGTCGAAAACAGAAGCGGCATATATTATAACAGAGAAAATAATAAACCATTTACAGGGAAGACTTTCTTTAATTATGCCACAGGTCAATTGAAAGAGGAAAAAGAATATAAAGATGGTATCATTCATGGCACAGAAAAGGAATATTATCCCAGTGGACGCCCCAAAGCAGAAAGAAACTGGAATAAAGCCAAACTTCATGGAAAACACAGAACTTATTATGAGGATGGTACTCCAACATCTGAAGGCGAATACAAAAATGGAATGAAAGTTGGAACTTGGAAGACTTTCTATGAAAATGGAAAAACTCAAGCTATTCTAAATTACAAAGATGATTTACTAGATGGAAATGCAAGAACTTTTTATTCCAATGGGGAAACCTCTGGTAGATATAACTATAAGCTGGGAAAAGAGCATGGTGATGTCACCACTTTCCATGAAAATGGTGAGAAAAAAGACATTCTTAGCTATAAAAATGGATATTTAAATGGTTGGCAAAAATCGTATAGCATCAAGGGTCATCTCTTAAAACAAGAAAGATATGACATGGGAGTAATTACTAAGAGAAAAAAATAATATCATAATTCAAAAATTTAAGGATGGGACATAATGAAAAAAATATTAAGTTTAATTGTTTTGTTAGGAAGTATTTTTATTTTTGCCAGTGAAGTTGATTCTTCTATGATGGAAAACAGAGATGGGATTTGGTACGAAAGGGGAAGAGAAATTCCTTTTACTGGAAAAAGCACATCCCAATATAGCGATACTGGTACAACTAGAAGTGAGTTAAACTTCCAAAACGGAATCGTAGAAGGAACATCTAGAGGTTTTTACCCAAGTGGGGTACTTCGTTCTGAAGGAACATTCAGAAATGGTGAAAAAATAGGCATATGGAATCACTATTATGAAAGCAGAAATATATACATGACCGAAGAATACAGAGGTGGTCTTTGCTTTGTTAAGGAATTTTTCGAAAATGGAAATCTTTCCTTTGAAAGAACTATGAAAGATGACTTACTACATGGTCCTTCTGTTTGGTACTATGAAAGTGGTCAAGTCAAAGGGCAAGTCAGCTATTTCGATCATCTCCTTGAAGGTATGGAAGTTACTTATTATGAAAATGGTAATGTAAAATCCGAATATAATCATTCCAATGATATGAGAAATGGAATTGGAAGAGAATATCACGAAAATGGTAGCATTTTTGTAGAAACAAATTATAAAGACGACAAAATAGATGGTTCATACAAAGAATTTTATGAAAGTGGAAATCTTTTGGGCGAATTACATTATGTAGATGGACTAAAAATTGGTCCTTTCAATCAATTCTACGAAAATCAAGCTAAATGGATGGAAGGCTCATATGAAAATGATAAAAGAGAGGGTGCTCTTATAGAATATCACGAAAACGGGAACGTCAAAGTTAGAGCTACATTCAAAAACGATATGTTAAATGGTACAGTTACTGTTTATGACGAAGATGGTACCACTGTCATTAGTGAAGATACTTTTAAAGATAATGAACTTATTTCCAGCTAAAAACTTGACTGTTTCAGCTGTTTTTATCTATGCTTAAAAAATAGGTATAGATATCTTAATTAATTCAATAGTTAATCGTTATATTGTTAGTCGTTATGTTGAGGTAAAAATGAAAAAAATTATATTAATATCAATTATCTGGGTGTCTTTTCATGGCTTTTCCAATGTTGTCGATAGATTTGGGGTCGAGTTAAGAAGAGGAGTCTACTACGGAAAGGATTCAAATACTCCCTTTACTGGTACTGTCAGAAGTTATTTTGAAATTGATTATTTGGATAAACCTGAAGAAGATAGAAGGGTAGAATCCATTGGAACCTTTGAAAAGGGACGACCTGAAGGTCTATTTAGGACTTACTATGAAAATGGAAGGGTGCAAAGGGAAATAACATATAAAAATGGACTTCAAGATGGGGTTGCCAAGTTTTATAACGAAAGTGGTCGACTTAAGACAGAGTCCAACTATAATAATGGCAGACTTCATGGTACATCCAAAAATTATTATGAAAATGGAACTTTAGAATCAGAAGTGCAATATAGAAATGGGGTACAAAACGGAGAAATGAAATTTTATCATAATAATGGCCAACTTCATAGCAGAGTCAGGCTAAAAAATGGCCGAAAGGATGGTACTATTAGGACATATTATGAAAATGGCGCAGAGCAAGAGAGACTATCTTACAAAAACAATGTCTTAGATGGAACATCTAGATGGTATTACCCCACTGGTGTTGTAAAATCTGAGATAAGTTATAGTCATGGAAAGAAAAATGGCCAAGCAAAGTACTACCATAGCAATGGAAATCTGAGAAGTGAAGTAAATTGGATCTATGATTCCATTATTGGTAATGTTAAACTTTATGATGAGAATGGAGAATTCCAAAGAGATATGAAAATAGATGAAAAATCTCTAGAAAGTCAACAAGAAGAATATGAAGAAGATGAGGAATTTGGGGTATAATAACATCTTCTCCCTTAGAATCTTTTCTTAGATATTTTGTTTTTTATTTAAATTTACATATAAGTTTAAAATTAAATTTTTAGGAGGTTATTTTATGGAAATTTTTGCTTGTCTTACAGGAAATTGGGTTAACTTATGTGATGATTCAGATTGTAAAATTGGGAAGAAAGAGCAATCCCCTCTGGAGTGGTTTGATGAGTGTGCACCGTTATGGGCCCCTCACAAAAGAAAAGATGATAATACTTTTCATCAATTGGACTGCGTAACCATTATCTACAAAGGAAAAAAATATAAAATTAATCCTATTTTCATTCAAATTGTTGAGTAGTAATTTGATTATTATAGACTTAAAGGATAAATCAACAATTTGTCACCATATTTTTGTTGTTAATCTTAACTGGAATTATACTGGGATTATAATGAAAACTTAAAATAATATATAAATTATTTTAATGGTTTACTCAAAAGATTAAAAAGGAATTGATGAAATTATGAGCTATAGAGTAATTCTAGTACACGGTTTTATGGAAACATATTACGACATGAAACCTCTAGAAGAAAATTTAACAAAATTAGGGTATGAAGTGGATAACCTAAATTTTCCTTTAACTTTTCCCAGTATGGACAAATCTGTGGATCTTCTCAGAGGATTTTTATTAAGTATCAAAAAAAGAGGACAAAATGAATATGAAGAGATTGTTCTCATTGGTTATGGACTGGGTGGAGTTTTAATAGAACAAACCTTAAATGACAATGAAGTCCAGGATGTAGTAGACAAAATAATTCTTGTGGCCTGTCCTTTAAGGGATTCTGTCATAAGAAGACGTCTAAAGAGAGTTTTTCCTCTCTTGGATAGGATTTTTAAACCCCTTCGTGTTTTAAAAAAAGGGAAAAAATTTCTTATTACCAATCCCAAAATTGAACTTGGAATAATTATTGGTACAGAAACTTATGGAATTTTTGGAAAATGGTTAGGAGAATATAATGATGGTATGCTAAGTCAGAAAGAATGTGAACTAGAAAACGCCAAGGATACTTTACTCTTACCTCTTATTCATAAAGAAATTCACAAAAACCCAGGCACAGCCAGATATATCAGTGAATTTATTACCAAGGGAAGATTTAAAGTGGACGCCTTTATAATAAAAAAAGACAATTAAACTTATAATTTTAATTGTCTTTTTTATTTTAAAATTTAAATCTCCAAGTTTTTATACTCTCCCAAATTTTAATCTTCCACATATCTCAAATGTATAATGCACATTTCTGACCTTGAGCCAATTCTCACTGGAGGACCCCATACTCCGAATCCTGAGCTTACGATTACATCTGTCTTGTCAAATCTTTTGTGCCCATAATCAATGGGAAATAATCTTCTTGTGATTAAATTAACTGGAAACATTTGGCCCCCATGAGTATGACCTGCCACCATCAAATCAATTCCATTTTCTTTTGCTTCATCTATGGCATCTTCTCTGGGTTCATGATAAACATATATATTATATGTTTCATCATTGGGAACAGACAAAATATCAGATAATTTGTCCTTACTTCCCCAATCCTTTCCTGCAATAATAATATTATCAATTTGAACCATTTCACCTCTTAATACTGTAATCTTATTCTCTCTTAAACTATCCACCATCATCTGTACCTTAATATCAAATAAGTCGTGATTCCCAAGAGATAGATATGTCCCATACTGTGCCTCTATTTCTTTCATTTGAGAAAATAAATCCATCTCCAACAATGGGTCTATTTCTTTATCTGCAAAATCCCCAGGAAATAATATCATGTCAACTTGAGCATTATTCAGCATTTTAACAAGTTTCTCCATATCGTCATTATCTATAATATATCCAAAATGGGTATCCGAGACTAGAGCTATTTTTAAATTTTCTTTGGGTAATCTCTTGCTAGTAGTAATATTATATTCTCTAATCACTATTCTATGTCTCATTATGTTGCCAAATATTACCAAAACTATGATCAATCCCGTAGAAATATGGTAAATATACTTGAAATTCACAAGAAACAAAATTATTCTTGAAATAGAAAATAAAATTACTGCATAAAAAAGAAATGCAAAATAAATATAAACAATCTTATATATATTTTTTGTAATTACAAAAGGAAAATTTTCTCCTAAACCATATACCAAAACACAAAGTGTAAATAATACTAAAAAGAAAACATATACAACTTTATAATTAGTCGTATAATTTGAAACTATGTTTTTTCCTATTGTCCTAGCCACCAAAGAGGTTGCTATGCCAATAATACTAAATGCAATTAATGCAAATTTTATCATGTCTTACCTCACATCAAGTTCTTTTTTCCTTAATTACAAAAACCTATAACTCCTTTGTCAGGCCTCCTATATATGAGATTTTTTATCATAAAACTTTTTTTACTATGCTATTTCTCCTATGCTATTTTTTTATCCTATCAATATTCTCAATAAGATAATTTTAAGTTTTTGTAATTTAGGTAGTTATTTATTTTTAGTATATCATATTATTTTAAAAATATATAATTAATTTTTCACTTGTACTTCTCGTAATAATAAAATAATCTCTAATCCAAAGTGGTCACTAAAAAAACTATCTAACTTTTTTCACTATGAATAAGACAAAATTTGTCACAACTACTTACTTTTAATTAGTCAATATTACCAATATTTCTTATATGCTCCGAAAAGTTGACTCCCTCTTCTATAGTCCTTGCCCAAGGTGTAATGTGTCCACTTTCTCTTAGCTCCTTAAATGGTATAGAAGTATCAACATACTCCTGATTATAAAGATACCTATCACTATATCCATTGATAATTATCCTCCAATCAAATCTTCTACCTACATACCCAATACGGTTTACATATTTGGAAATATTTATAGTACAATTACTACTTAACAAATGGTAAAATTCTGGGGTTTCTGCCAGTTCGTTGATTCTTTCCAAATAGACCATAAATAGTGCCCTAGATGACTCTGGAGAAAGACTTAGAGGATATCTATAGACATTTTCATTCCGATGATTGGTCCGTAGTTTTACTATATCCCTTTCGCTTCCTACAATATAAATAAGTTCATACTCTTTAAAGAGCGATGGAATAGGATTAAAAGATTCTCCTTCCTCACATTTTGCTTCTATTGATATACAAACTGGTTCTCCATTCTCAAAATTAAAACTAAGAAAAGTATGTGCAACGGAATCCAATTCCCAATAAGAAATATAAAAATCCACAGAAACAAGATTAGATAGTTGTACTGTTCTTTCTTTGTAGGAAGATATCAATTCTTCTGGAGCATCATAATTGAAATTCCTATAGTTCTTTATGGTTATATTATCATTATCAATAATAGCAATAGGCATCTCCTTCATATCAAATCGCCAATTTCTATCATGAGAAGGCTTAATCATAAGCCAATGTACATAAAAAATCGCTAGAAAAGCTAACCAGCCAATAATAATGGCCTTTTTTTGATGAGTTTTTTTGATAAATATTCCATAAATGCCCACAATAAAAAATGCAACGGCGAGGATAATTCGCAGTGGTAAAAAAGGAATTTCACAATAGTATATTGCACCTGTTCCCCAAAATAAACATATAATCCCAATAAAATATAAAAATAATCTGCCTACTTTCCTTATATGCATTCAAAACTCCCTAGATAGATGAAATTAATTTTGTATTATTATTTTTAGTAAAATACAGTCAAAACCACTAGCTAATATTATAGCACAATTTCAGTAATAATTACATTATTTCTTACTTTTTTCTCTATTCATGTCATCCACTGTTTCATAAGCTCCCACAGAAAGTTGATAGTATATGCCTCTATTATCCAATAATTCTTTGTGATTTCCACGTTCGACTATTCTTCCTTTGTCCAAAACCATAATTGCATCAGATTTTTCAATAGTAGAAAGTCTATGAGCAATTACCAATACTGTCCTTCCCTCCATCAGAGCATTCATCCCTCGTTGGACTAATTTTTCTGTACGAGTATCAATACTTGAGGTGGCTTCATCCAAAATCATAACAGGTGGATTGGCCACAGCAACCCTTGCAATAGACAGCAACTGTCTTTGTCCTTGTGAAAGAGTAGAGCCATCGCTTTTAAGGACAGTATCATATCCATCAGGCAATCTGCAGATAAAACGGTCTGCCCCAACCAGCTTAGCAGCATTTATTACTTCGTCATCAGTTGCATCCAAATTCCCAAAACGAATATTTTCCATCACTGTACCTGTAAAAAGGTGGGTCTCTTGCAATACAACACCAATGGAACGACGTAAATCACTTTTTTTAATTTTATTAATATCAATACCATCATAAAGTATTTTTCCATCTAAAATATCATAAAATCCATTGATTAGAGATGTAATAGTAGTTTTTCCTGCCCCTGTGGCACCTACAAAGGCTATTTTATTACCTGGCTTTGCGTAAAATGAAATATCGTGTAGTATCATCTGCTCATTATCATAGCTAAAATCCACATTACGAAAAACAATGTCCCCCTTTACTTCTTTATAGGTGAAAGTACCATTCTCTTGAGGAGATTTCCACGCCCACAGCCCAGTTCTTTTACTACTTTCTATTAATTCTTTGTTTTTGTCATATGTGACGTTAACAAGAGTAGTCGTTCCTATATCTTCTTCAGGTTTTTGGTCCATTAGTGAAAATATTCTCTCTGCCCCAGCCAATGCCATTACCAATGAGTTTAACTGCTGAGACATTTGAGTTATCGGTCTATTAAAAGACTTGGTAAGTTGCAGAAAACTTGCTATGGCTCCCAATGATAGATTTCCTATTCCTTTGAGAGCCAGAGCACTTCCCACTATTGCCACGAGAACATAGGAAAGATTGGATAAATTCCCCATCACAGGCATCATGACATTTGCATACTTGTTGGCATTAAATGCACTTTCAAAAAGTTCATGACTTTTTTGAGTAAACTCTTTTTTCGCTTCATTTTCATAGGAAAAAACCTTAACTACCTTTTGACCATTGATTATTTCCTCAATATAACCATTGATATTTCCAAGATTGGACTGTTGCTTGTAAAAAAAACTCCCACTTTTGCTGACTATTTTACGAGAAACCTTTAATATAAAAAATATCATCACAATTACCAAAGCTGTCAAATGAATACTTGTGAATAACATTGCAAAAAACATAAATACCACTGATACACAGGAAGCAAATACCATTGGAAGACTCTGAGATACCATCTGTCTCAGAGTACTAATATCATTGGTGTATCTGCTCATTATATTCCCATGACTGTTGGTATCAAAATATTGGACTGGTAATTTTTGCATATCACGAAACATATCATTTCTTATGGTCCTCTGTACCCCTTGACCAATAATTATCATTTGCCTATTATAAACATAAGTAGAGATAATTCCCAATATATATATTACCCCCATTGGAATGATGACCCAAAGCAATCTACTAAAGACAGGATTTTCCTCATATAATAATGGGGTAATATGTTGATCAATAAGAATTCTCAGGAACATTGACCCTATCACTCCAGCAGAAGAGCTAAAAAGAATGAAGCATAATACCAATACAAAATGTTTTCTATACTCCATTATAACATATTTTAAGAGTCTTTTTGCTGTATTTATATTGAACTTTGGAGGATTTTTTTGATAATTTTGATTACTTTGATATCTTTGAAATCTAGAAGGTCTCATTGGCTAATCCCCCTTTTTGCTGAGAGTTATACACTTCTTGATAGATTGAATTTGTCTCTAAAAGGTCATTATGACTTCCTACAGCACTAATTTCACCATTTTCCATGACTATGATTTGTTCTGCCTCTTGAATTGAAGAAATTCTTTGAGCAATGATAATTTTGGTCGTATTAGAAATTTTTTCTTTAAAGGCCTGACGAATTAGAGCTTCTATATTGGTATCAACAGCACTTGTAGAATCATCCAAAATTAATATTTTAGCCTTCTTTAATAGTGCTCTTGCAAGACAAAGTCTTTGTTTTTGACCACCAGAGAGATTATTTCCCCCTTGTTCCAACCAAGTATCGTATTTATCAGGAAAATTTTTGATAAATTCATTTGCTTGTGCCAATTCACAAGCTTCTTCTATTTCTTTGTCAGTGGCATTTTTATTACCCCATTTTAAATTATCTCTAATCGTACCAGAAAACAATAGGTTTTTTTGGAGTACCACTGATACATCATGGCGTAAAAATTCCACATCATAATCCTTTACATTAACACCACCTACTATTACTTCTCCCTCAGTTGCATCATATAATCTTGGAATGAGCTGGATCAAAGATGACTTACCACTACCAGTGCCACCAATAATTCCCACTGTTTGCCCAGATTTGATATTTATATCTATGTTTTGGAGAAAAGAATTTTTATCTTTTCCACCATATCCAAAACTCACATTTTTAAAAACAATGGAACCATCTTTTAATTTAGTAACAGAACCATTTATAATATCATTTTCTTCGTTTAATATTTCTGAAATCCTCTCCATAGATGCCTTAGACATGGTAATTGATACAAAAACCATAGACAAAATCATCAGACTTATCAGTATTTGGGTAGAATAGGCCAAAAGGCTTATTAATTGCCCTGTAGTCAAAGTACGACTGACTATCGCTTTAGCACCAAGCCAACAAATAAGTAATGTGCAAGTGTACATTGAAAATTGCATTAAAGGGTTATTAAACGCTAGAATTTTTTCAGCAGACACAAAATTATTATAAAGATCTCCAGAAGCTTCTTCAAATTTTTCTATTTGAGATTCTTCTCCCACATAACTCTTGACTACACGGATACCGTGGAGATTTTCTTCTACCACTCGATTTAGATTGTCGTACATCTTAAAAACTCTAGAAAAAATTGGGTTTGCTTTGGTCATTATAATCGCAAGACCTATAATCAATACAGGAAGAACTCCCACAAATATCCAAGCTAATTGTTTGTTGATAGAAAAAACCATTGTCATGGAAAAAATTATCATCAATGGAGAGCGTACACAGGTACGAATAATCATCTGAAAAGAGTTTTGAACTGTGGAAACATCAGTGGTTAGCCTTGTAATAAGACTACTAGTGGAAAATTTGTCTATTTTGGCAAATGAAAATCCCTGTATTTGATAGAATATTTCTCGCCTCAAATTTTTGGCAAATCCTGCTGACGCCTTTGCTGCAAAATGCCCTGTCAGTACTCCACTTAAAAGGGAGCAAAGGCACATTAATATCAATGTAAGACCTGTCTTGGTGACTATATCCATGTTTCCATCACCAATACCTTTGTCTATTATATTGGCCATAGTTCGTGGAATGAGAATATCAATTATAACTTCTGTTGCAACACCTACTAGAGTGAATAAGGTGCTATTTTTATATTGTCCTACATAAAACAACCATTTTTTCATAAAAAAACCTCTTTGTCTTCTGATACTTTCAAGGTATCTTCAATTCTGGTATTGGGAGTAATTGGAGATTTCATTTTCATATTGGGGTAAATCCTTTCTCTTTTATCTTTTTATTTTAATTTTCATAAATTTTTTTAGCTTTTCAGCAGTCCCTTATAGACCGATTAAATTTTAACTAAAATAATTTTATAAAATAATTTCATTTGAATTATTATTTTGCCTGTCAAAGTACTTCTCAAAAAGCAACTGTCTCAAATCACTGATATATTTTTACCATATCTATTATATAAAGAAATCTTCTATTATGCAAAGGTTATTTTACTTTAATAGCTAAAAATATTTGTTTGTTCAACTATTGGCAGAAATAATTAAAGTATTCTCTAAAAAAATTATTATAAAAATGCTTGATTAGATAGGTTTTTAAGATAGTTTCTTTGAAATTAGTTAGCTTTTATAATATTTTGTATAATAGTTTAAAATGGTTGTATAATATTTGGTGTTGGTCGTAGACTAACACCAAATTTTTTTCAAAAAAAATTGAAACAAATAAATAATCGCATTATAATTTAGTTCTCAC
>JGI994J12354_10002809_pt1 | contig 16625 bp, 22 predicted proteins | sample IntmicLarv3ML3BL_FD_12354 | JGI IMG/M metagenome (IMG submission 12354) | reverse complement strand
GTGGTAACTATGGCCGAAGCTGAAGGGGAAAACGAGTTGGGGAAGAGACTAGTTATAAGTACTATTCTCAATCGCGTGGACCATCCGCATTTTCCAAATACTGTTTCGGAAGTGATTTGGCAAAAGAGGCAATTTTCTTGTATGCGGGATGGGCGTGTGGAGCAATGTTACGTTATGGATGATATTCGAGAGTTGGTTGAAGAAGAATTAAAATCTCGAACAAATACAGATGTTATATTCTTTCGAACGCGAAAGTTCAGTTCTTATGGAGTGCCAATGTTTCAAGAGGGAAATCACTATTTTTCAAGTTATGAATAAAGGAGGATATCGTAATGGCTAAAACTAGAGGATTAATGCTATTTGTACTTGGCGCAACTATAGGTTCGGTTAGCACTTGGCTATATACAAAAGAGAAATACGAACAATTTGTTCGGGAAGAAATCGATTCGGTAAGAGAAACATTTTTAAACAGAGAAAGGGCTGAAGCGAAAGCAGATATGGCGAGAAACAAACTAGATGTCATGACCTATGTGAAGAAATTAGAAACAAATGGATATGTTGACTATTCTAAAAAAGGCGTTAAGGATGATATTCCTGTAGTAGAGGAAGATATGGAAGTTGAATCTCGTCTAATTTCCGCAGAAGAATTCGATAAGGAAGACGACTACGAAGTAATAGAGTTAAATTATTACGCGAAAGATGACGTTTTGACTGACGAACGAGACGAAGTTATTTCTAATGTCGAAAAAATTGTCAGTGCAGAAACACTAAGTGATGTCGAACGTTATGAGGAATCAATCCTGTATATTTGTAACGATCGTCTCGAATGTATTTATACAATTTTATGGAATAATGAAGCGTATTTCCCTGAGGAAGTAGAAGAATCGAATTCCACTGGTAATCGGGAAAAGAAACCACACCAAATTGAGGAGTAATCAACGTGATAACAAAAGACGATATTAAAGACGAGTATTTCGAATGGATGTGCGACCTTGTATTTTGCAACGGTCGTAAAAAATCTTATCGAAAACTCCTTACACAATTTCATCTGACTGACTTCAGTTACTCGTTGCCTATGGACGGAAATAGAGCAGAAGACGGTATAGATTTCAGATATAGGTACGGATATGACAAAGGGATCGATCAAGCTATCATAGCAACATATCTGGATGATCGGCCCTGTAGTTTGTTAGAAATGATGACGGCATTGGCTAACAGATGCGAAGAAACCATTATGGGTAATGGTGAATTAGGTAACAGAACGGCAGTGTGGTTTTTGCTAATGCTTAAAAACTTACACCTGGATGGGATGACTGACAACCGTTTCGACAAGACGTATGTTATAAACAGAATAAAAGAATTTTTGAATCGCGATTACCAATCAAATGGTGATGGCGGTTTATTTATTGTCGAAAATCAACGAGATTTACGTGACGTGGATATATGGCTACAAATGGGTTGGTATATGACTAGCATTATGAAGAACTAAAGGAGGATGAGACAATAATGGTTGATTTTTTAATGATTTCAACACGTAGCACAAAGCGTGGCGTAATAGAAGTCTATCCTAAGTTCTTGATTAAGAAGAGTTCCGATTTAATGGTGCGAGGTGGCGATTTTTATGCTATCTGGATCGAGGAACGTGGGTTATGGTCTACGGACGAACAGGATGCGCTAAGTATAATAGATTCCGAATTGGATAAGTACGCGAAAGAAAATAAATCGAAGTTCGAAGGGGCCGTACATATTCTACATATGTGGGATGCAGATTCGGGAATGATTGATAGATGGCATAAGTATTGTCAAAAACAAATGCGGGATTCATTCCATATGTTGGATGAGAAACTTATATTTTCTAATACCCCTACTAGCAAAAAAGATTATGCCAGCAAAAAGCTCAGCTATCCTCTCGAAAATGGCGAAATAACAGCATATGAGAAATTAATGTCGGTGTTATATTCAGAGGAAGAAAGAATAAAGATTGAATGGGCTATCGGAGCTATCGTATCTGGCAAGTCGACAAAGTTACAAAAATTCTTAGTACTTTACGGTGCAGCAGGAACGGGTAAATCTACAATACTTAATATTATACAACAGTTATTTGAGGGATATTACTCAGTGTTTGACGCAAGGGCCTTGGGTTCTTCGAGCAATTCGTTTGCGCTTGAAGCCTTTAAAAACAACCCGCTCGTTGCCATACAGCATGACGGTGATTTGTCTCGAATAGAAGACAACACTAGATTAAATAGTTTGGTATCCCATGAAATGATGACAGTTAATGAGAAATTCAAATCGGCATATTCTAATAGGTTTAAAAGTTTCTTATTTATGGGTACAAACAAACCCGTGAAGATTACGGACGCTAAGTCGGGACTGATACGAAGATTGATTGATGTGTCGCCTTCAGGAAACAAAGTCGGACTGAGAGAGTACAAAACCCTCACGAAGCAGATAGAGTTCGAATTAGGAGCAATAGCACAACATTGCAAAGATTTATATTTAGTTGCTCCGGATAGGTATGACGGATACATACCGATAACAATGCTTGGCGCGTCTAACGATTTCTATAACTTCGTATTGGATTCGTATTATATTTTCAAGAAAGAGAACGGGGTAACGCTGAAAGCTGCTTGGGAAACATATAAAACGTATTGTGATGATGCGAAAGTACTATACCCATACTCACAAAGAATATTTAAAGAAGAGCTTAGAAACTACTTCGAAGACTATAAAGAGAGACACTACATGGATGATGGAACAAGAGCTAGGAGTTATTATGTGGGTTTCAAGACGGATAAGTTTGAATCGGATATTCAAGAAAAACCAGCAGAGGACGACACCCTAATAAAATTCAGACAACGCAAGTCCATATTTGATGAAATATGCGGCGATTGCTTTGCTCAATATGCGACGTCCAACGAAACGCCTAGCAAAAAATGGAATGACGTAAAGACCAAATTGGCAGAGTTAGACACATCTAGATTGCATTATGTTAAGGTTCCGGAGAATCACATAGTGATAGACTTCGATATTGTGGACGAAAAAGGTGATAAATCTCTAAAAAAAAACATAGAGGAAGCGAGCAAATGGCCGCCGACATATTCAGAAATTAGCAAAGGTGGTTCTGGAGTTCACCTACATTATATTTTCAGTGGAGACCCGGCAACTCTCAGTAGGAGTTATGCCGATCATATTGAGATTAAAGTGTTCCGTGGAAAAGCTTCACTCAGAAGGAAATTGACTAAATGTAACGATTTACAAATCGCTATGATTAGTTCGGGGTTACCATTAAAAGGAGGAGACAAGATGGTGAATTTTGACACCGTTAAAAGCGAGAAGGGGCTTCGCTCCCTGGTGAAACGAAATCTCAATAAAGAGATTCACCCAGGAACAAAGCCTAGTATCGATTTCATTAATAAGATACTAGAAGATACTCACAAAAGCGGTTTGAAATATGATTTAACCGATATGAGAAATGCCGTTTTAGCTTTTGCAGCTAGCAGTACAAATCAATCGGACTATTGTATAAAACTTGTTAATAGAATGAAATTCAAGTCCGATGACAACTCGGATTTGAATGTGGACTCTAATGCTGAAATTATATTTTACGATGTAGAGGTGTTCCCAAACTTATTATTGGTTAATTGGAAGAAGCAGGGTAAAGGTAAAAAAGTAGTTAGAATGATAAATCCTACGCCTACGGAAATTGAAACGCTGTTGGATTTTAAACTTGTTGGATTTAACTGTAGGAGGTATGACAATCATATTCTATATGCTGTGTTGATGGGTTATTCTAACGAACAACTATATAATTTATCGAAAAAAATAGTTACAGGAAGTAAAAATTGTTATTTCGGAGAAGCGTACAATTTGTCATATACTGACGTGTATGATTTCACAACCAAAAAACAATCATTGAAAAAATGGGAAATCGAATTAGGTATCCATCATCAAGAATTAGGTTTGCCGTGGGATGAGCCCGTATCCGAAGACTTATGGGAGAAAGTTGCCGAGTATTGTGACAACGATGTTATTGCGACCGAAGCAACATTTGACGCGTGTAAATCGGATTTTTTAGCTAGGCAAATTCTGGCGGATTTAGCAGGCGGAAGCGTCAACGATACCACTAATACATTGACAACCAAAATTATATTTGGAACCAATCGGAAACCTCAAGACCAATTTAATTATCGCGACATGGGTATAGAAGAATTACCTTTTGATATGACAAACGAGGAGTACACCTTATTTGATGCTAGCGGAAGACCAATATTTCCGGGTTATATTTACGAAAAAGGTAAGTCTATTTATCGAGGTGAAGAGGTTGGGGAAGGTGGATACGTATACGCAGAACCAGGCATATACGGCAACGTTGCACTGCTTGACATTGTTTCGATGCATCCAACAAGCGTGGTGAACGAGAATTTATTCGGCGACGAATACACGGACAAATTCAATGATATTTTGGGAGCTAGAATCGCTATCAAGAGGAAGGAATTCGATAAAGCTCGCAAATTATTCAATGGTAAATTACAGCCGTATTTGAAAGATGAAAACGTAGCTAAAGATTTGGCACAGGCGTTAAAAATAGCAATCAATTCGGTTTACGGATTAACATCGGCTAAATTCGATAATGCTTTTAGGGACAATCGCAATATAGACAACATAGTAGCTAAACGTGGAGCATTATTTATGATTAACTTGAAACACATTGTCCAAGAAGCAGGGTTCACCGTAGCGCACATAAAAACAGACTCTATTAAAATTCCAGATGCAACACCCGAAATCATAGAATTAATCAGGGACTATGGGAAGAAATACGGATATGAATTTGAACATGAAGCTACGTACGATAGAATGTGTCTCGTAAATTATGCTGTTTATATCGCTAAGCATGAAGACGGTGACTGGACAGCCACGGGAACGCAATTCGCCGTTCCTTATGTATTTAAGACACTATTTAGTAAAGAGAAGGTTATATTTGAAGATTTATGCGAAACCAAGTCTGTAACAACATCTATATTCTTGGACCTAAATGAAGGACTCGTAGATGTAGCGGATAAGGAGAAAGAACTATCTAAACTGGAAAGTGACTACAAGAAAGGATTACTCTCTGATACAACTTTTGAGCCGACGGCGCAGAGATTGGTGGATGATATTTCACAGGGTCACAATTATCGATTTATAGGAAAGATTGGACTGTTCTGTCCCATCAAGCCAGATTGTGGTGGTGGACTACTTATGCGCGAAAAAGATAGTAAGTATGATGCAGTAACGGGAACGAAGGGTTATAGATGGTTGGAAGCCGAAATGGTTAAAGAATTAAAATTAGAGGATAATATTGATATTTCCTACTATGAGCAATTAGCACACAAAGCAAAGGGCAGTATTATTGCATATGGGGATTTCGACTGGTTTGTGTCGGACAAACCGTATGTTTCGCCGGGATATATTGATGGAAAACCTGTATATCTAGAAGAATCAGTATTTAATTAAAGTTATATTTGAAAGGAGAAATATTATGGTATATAAAAAGTTAGACGATCTAATAATGGAGAATGCTAGATTACTATTCAAAAATTTCGCGGGAGAGGAAACAAAATACAATAGAGCTGGCAATAGAAACTTTTGTGTGGTTATAGAGGATGATATTTTAGCTCGAAAGTTAATCGAAGACGGATGGAACGTTAGAATACTACCTGCTCGTGACGAAGAAGATACGCCAACACATTATATTCCAGTAGCCGTTAGCTATCAACACATTCCACCGAAAGTATTCATGGTAACAAAAAGAACGAAAACTCAGCTAGATGAGGAAACGGTGAACTTGCTTGATTACGCGGAAATTAGGAACGTTGATTTGGTTCTTCGTCCATATAATTGGGAAGTGAATGACAAATCGGGCGTTAAAGCATATTTGAAAAGTATGTATGCCACTATCGAGGAAGATGAATTTGAAATGAAGTACGCGGAAGAAGAATACCCAGAGGAACGGTCATTTGAAGAGTTGTTGGATGACGATGAACATTTAGAGGTTGCGGACGCAAGTGCGGTCGAAACTATTTCTATGTTTGGAAAATCGATTGATATTTACGGAAGTATCGAAGAACCTCTATTCAAGGCGGTAGATGTGGCGAGACTGATTGAGTACACACCGAGTAAATCGGGAGCAATGCTTAGTAATGTTAGTGATGATGAAAAAGAGCGTCTTGATATTTCAACACAAGGCGGAATCCAAAACTCATGGATGGTTACGGAAAACGGTTTGTATGAGATATTGTTCTATTCACGCAAACCACTTGCTAAAGCGTTCAGGCGAGGAATCAAGAGGCTGTTACATGAAATTCGTCTTGGCAACTCAAACAAATCTGTTGGTGGATTGATTGAGAATTACGGCGATTAAGATGTGCGAAGAGGAGTCTATTACGCCTCCTCTTTTATATTTGAAAGGAGAGTTGGTATGTATCAAAAAGACAAAACAGAGCAGGGAGCATTAAAAAGTTTCAGATCAAGCGAAGAATGTACGAACGTTCCACCACGAGTATTGAGAGGGCAAGAAATAATCGACAACTTAAACAAAGATTTATATTTGAAGGGGTGACGATAATGTATGATCATAGAAATCCGACTAAGGAATTCATGGATATTTTCAATCGTTTGGCTATACGTAACAACCCTTGGGAGGTATGGGCGGACTTTATAACCATGTACGCTTGTGCTATATCCAATGCTGTGGACAAAAGAAATCGCAATACCAGAGAAGTAACATATATGCAAATAGTTCGAAATAAGAAGTATGGTCGAGAAGAGTTGGATGATATTTGCAAATTGGCGGCAATACTTGTTAATGCGCTTGAAGAGAATCCGGAACAGGATTTTCTTGGTGATATTTACATGAAGCTCGAACTTGGTAACAAAACCAACGGTCAATTCTTTACTCCGTATTGCTTGTGTGAATTGATGTCGAATTTGACTATGGGGGATACCGTTTCGTCGGTTAAAAAAAAGGGTTATATTTCCATTCACGACCCTACTTGTGGAGCAGGCGCCACATTAATAGCTGGTATCCATTCGGGAAAGAGTCAACTAGAAAAAGAAAACCTGAACTTCCAAAATCACCTATTAATTACAGGACAAGACGTTGATAGGGTTACCGCTTTAATGTGTTATATTCAGATTTCCCTTCTTGGAGTGGCGGGCTTTGTCAAGATTGGTGATTCATTAGCGGAACCAATGCTGCATACAAATGCAGAGTTAGAAGATTATTGGTATACCCCAATGTATTTTTCGGACGTATGGACATTAAGGAGGATGTTAAATGGCCGTTAAACTTTATGAACATCAAAGAAATGCCGTTCGACAAATGCACAATGGATGTATTCTCTGTGGGGGTGTAGGGTCAGGCAAATCGATAGCTGCTCTATCTTACTATTATTTACAAAACGGCGGGGCTTCTAGTTGGTTAGAGGGCTTGACCGAATTCATACCGATGGACGATATCGACGCTAAAGACCTTTATATCATCACGACCGCTCGAAAACGAGACACGTTAGAGTGGGAGAAAGAGTTGGGAGTATTTCTAATGTCTACGGACAAGGAAAATCAATTATATTTCAGCAACGTTGTTGTTGATTCGTGGAATAATATCGGTAAATATAAGGACGCTAAAAATGCGTTCTTTATATTTGATGAACAAAGGGTTGTCGGTTCGGGAGTGTGGGTCAAGGTATTCTTGAAAATCGCCAAAACAAACGATTGGATTTTGTTATCCGCTACGCCAGGAGATACTTGGTCTGATTATATTCCGGTATTTTTGGCAAACAACTTCTTTAAAAACAAAACAGAATTCAATAGGGAACACGTAGTATTCAGTAGATTTAGCAAGTTTCCGAAGATTGACAGATATTTAAACATGGGGCGATTGATAAGACTTAGAAGTCGAGTATTGGTTGATATGGAATTTGATAGGCACACAACCCCTCATCACGAGGATGTTATGGTTGAATACGATCAAATAATTTACAAGGACATAACGAAAAGGCGTTGGGATCCTTATAAGGATGAGCCTATCAAAAACGCCAGCGCACTCTGTTATATTTGGCGAAAAATAGTTAATAGTGACGAGTCAAGACAAGTGGCCGTGTTGGAGCTGTTCGAAAAGCATCTTAGAGCTGTTATATTCTATAACTTCGATTACGAATTAGAAATTCTAAAATCACTCCATTATGGGGACGATGTCGAAGTAGCTGAGTGGAACGGTCACAAACACCAAGCTATACCAGATAGTAAACGGTGGATATATTTAGTTCAGTATACTGCGGGCTGTGAAGGTTGGAACTGTGTACGGACGGACACCATTATATTCTACTCACAAAATTATTCGTATAAGGTGATGACTCAGGCAGCAGGACGTATTGATAGATTAAATACAAGATTTACAGATTTATATTACTATCATTTAAAAAGCAGAGCAGGCATCGATTTAGGGATAGGTCGATCTCTGAAAAGCAAGAAAAAATTTAACGAAACCAAGTATGTTAATTGGCGAAAGGAGATTCAATGAAATCATTTGAATTATTAATTATATTTAAGGATGGAACTAAAAAGGTAATACATGATGTTGAAGATTATGGGTTACTTGAAACCGGATCGGTGTTTAACATAACAAAGAATAAGTGTAATGTGTTCGTTCCTATAGACAATGTCATATATTTAGGGAAAAGATTGATTTGGGAGAATGACTATGACTATGATTATTAAAAAATACAAACACAAAGATCCAGGATATTTTGGGACTTTGAATGTGACATACGTAGAAGCAATACAATTTACTGGTGAACCAGACAACATGGATGCTATAACCGAGTTTACAACTCCGCAATTTTTAACCACAACGAACAATGATTGGTATGGTTCGTTTTTTGTTGGATTATTACCGTTGAATAAGGGGGACTACATCGTTAAATTACATGGAAATCTGTTTTTGTTTCGTAAAGATATTTTTGAAACCAGATTTGTTGGTGTTTCTTTATTGGAGGTAAATTAAGATGAGTAAAGAATACGATTTATATTTGGAAGAACATATAGAGAATGTCGAGAAAGCTTTTAGGTGGTTTCAAACCAATCTTCCGGAAATTTTAGAAAGTTGTGTATGCGATATGGAATGGCTTATCTGTAAAGGTCACGATCACACAAAAACCAGAGAAGACGAGTATGCCGCCTACGATGCGTATTTTTATGGAAGAAATAGATCGTTCGAAGTCGTACAAGCTTACAATCAAGCATGGTTGTTTCATATCCATCGTAATCCTCATCATTGGCAACATTGGGTCTTGATTAACGATGACCCGAATGAGGGTGAAACTATTTTGAAAATGCCGAGGCATTATATCGTTGAGATGATTTGTGATTGGTGGTCCTTTGGCTGGAAAACTGGAAACTTAGAAGAGATTTTCAAATGGTACGACGAACATAAAAATTATATTAAGTTTCATACGCAGACTCGCTCTACGGTCGAGCATATATTGAGGCTTATCGAAGAGAGGTTGGGTCAGGAGGGTGAATAAAATGACGAATGCAATTGTAGATATTCTAGGTGCTATTGTACATGTGGTTTGGAAAATGGGTAGTAAAATACAACCTTTTTTCAGTTACATAGCGGATGTGATTTTTACAGGTATACCTGATTTAATATTTTACACGGGAGAAATGGTTTCAAAAGTCGCACAAAAGATATATATTTCGTTCGAAAAAAGAAGGGATAAAAACTTCAATCAACTCTACGAAAATGAAGAACACATATGTCGAGGTTGTTTCGGTATGGCTAATAACGATTGTGCAAACTGTAACAGATTGAAGGAGAAAAAAGTATGAAAAACCAAAAAATATTCAACACAGAGAAAACTATATCTATAGTATCGAGAGGTACTATTTCAGAAAGCGGCAGTGCGAAACCATATAAAAAATCATCTAAGCCACCGAAACCGATAGGTAAGGGGTCTATGGGTGAATATTTAAAACAGTATAGATATTAATTATTTATATTCGAAAGGGAAATACTGATAAATGGAAGATTGTTTGACAATTGGATATTCCTCGGAAGGTGGGGATACTCGTAAAATTGTTGCCGATTATTATATCGATGATAAGGATGTTCCATTTCATGGGTTACCGTTTAAACCTCGTCTGATTATGAATGTTATGAGGAAAAGTTTTGGGTTACCTCCGGTAAATGGGTCTAAGAAGGCTACGGACGAAGGGGCGAATTAGTGTTTCGCTCCTTGATATTTATGGGACACTTTTGTGATGGATAGTGGGCTATGGGACAAATCCAAAGTGGTCTTTGGCGAAAATGGTATATTTTGTATCTGGATTTTATAGAAAAAAACACGAAATGGGCCAAAAAAAGTGGGCTAAAGACCACTTTTAAAACCAAAAGTGTCCCATAAGAAACCCAGTGTTTATGCGGGTTTGAGGGGTCTGTGGGCCAAAAGACCACTTTTATTCTCTATTAATTGTGATAAAAAGTTTAAAGATATATAAAAGGTTGGAAATAAAAGTGGGCTTTTGACCTATTCAAGAGATTTTAGCAAAATACCTCTAGACGTAAGAATAAAAAGGGTGTAGTGTATATATATCCTATTTGTTTTTGCATCGGAGGGAATTGTGAATGAAAATATTCGGAAAAGATATTAGTAGTGTTAAAATTATTGGCGGTTTAGTCGCTGCGGCTGGAATTGGAATAACCATAATACAAAGTATTTCAGAGCGCAAGGAAGAAAATCGAAAAGATTTTTGGGACGGCTTTGACGAATCGGACATAAAACATTTAGCTTTTCAAACGGGTTGTTACTTTTGTCACTTATGTGATGGGTACATGACCTATGTAGAAGATGAAGAAGTTTTAATTTGTGATGAATGTGGAAATGAAATACCATACGAAATGTACGGTCAAGAGGATGGGAACGAAGATGAAATAATGGGTTATTCTCTAGGCATAGATGCGGAGGAGGAAGTTCCTTTCGGATGTTCCGCATGTGGAGGACCTTACCCGTATTGCACCACAAGTTGTATTTTGTTTGATGACTAAAAGATATTCGCAACAAAGGGGCGCGCGAAAAATACACCCCCTTTTATGAAGAGAGAAGTATAAATTGTGCTTAGCACACCTTCTCTTTTTTGTTGCTCAAAATTGAAGGGATAAGTAAAGTGTTATGCTTGAGAATCGATTTAAGACGCAACTGATAAATGATTTAAAAAAGATATTTCCAGGTTGTATAATATTACATCCAGATCCAACAGAATTACAAGGAATTCCGGATTTGTTGATTCTATATGGAGATAAATGGGCAACGTTGGAAGGTAAGAAGAGTGTTACCGCACCACATAGGCCTAATCAGGATTATTATGTTGAATTAATGAACGATATGTCCTTTTCTAGCTTTATATTTCCAGAAAACAAAGAGGAGGTGTTGTATGAACTTCAACAATCATTTTCATCTTGATGGTCAACACGCCTTTCTAGGTGCGAGTAAGTATCATTGGATTAATTATACAGAAGATAAACTTGTAGAAACATACACCCGCATGACGGCGGTGCGAAAAGGAACCGAACTACATGAGTTCGCAGCACAATGTATCAGATTGAGACAAAAATTACCAAGGTCTCAAAAAACTTTAAATATGTATGTAAACGACGCTATAGGTTTTAAGATGGCGCCAGAACAAATTTTGTATTATTCAGATAATTGTTTTGGTACGGCAGATGCTATAGCCTTTCGAAATGGGCTTTTGAGAATACACGATTACAAATCAGGAGTTACGCCCACACACATGGAGCAGTTGGAAATTTACACTGCTCTTTTTTGTTTGGAATACAATATTAAGCCGTCTGAAATTGAAATGGAAAATAGGATATATCAGTTAGACGACATTTTGATACACACACCTACAGTCGAAGACATTGTTCCTATAATGGATAAGATTGTTTCATTCGATAAAATCATTGATCAAATCAAAGCGGAGGAGGATTAGATGTGAATCGAGTAGCAGAAGATATTTTAACACATTATGGAACTCCTAGGCATTCTGGTCGGTATCCATGGGGTTCTGGTGAAAATCCATATCAAAGTGGGAGTCAACTTTTATCTCGGATTTCAAAGTTGAAAAAACAGGGTCTATCGGATGTAGATATCGCTAGAAGTATTGGTTTATCAACAACTAAATTAAGGGTTCAAAAAGACTTGGCTAAAAGTGAGCGACGTGGAGAACTTCATTCAGAGGCGAAAAAACTTAGGACTAAAGGTTATAGTCTTAAGGCTATAGCCGATAGGATGGGCTACACTAATGATTCGTCTATCAGATCATTGTTAAATGAAGATGCCGCAGCACGAATGAGTCTATCTCGAAAAACCGCAGACTTCTTAAAAAGACAAATAGACAGTAAAGGTATGATAGATATTAGTGCTGGAGTTGAATTAGAACTAAATGTTTCCACGGAAAAACTAAGAGAAGCCTTATATATTTTGGAAATGGAAGGATACCCACGATACAACAGACGACTTGAGCAGATAACAAATCCTGGAAAATTCACAGAAATGGCAATAGTTTGTCCTCCAGGAACAGAGTATAAAGATATTTACAAAACAGAAAACATCAATTCACTATTTGGATACACCTCCCACGACGGGGGAGACACGTTCTCTAAATTTCAATACCCTAAAAGTATGGATTCTAATCGTCTACAAATTCGCTATGCCGAGGAAGGCGGAGCTAAGAAGGACGGAGTGATAGAAATACGAAGAGGGGTCAAGGATCTGTCGCTAGGTGAGTCGATGTATTCCCAAGTTAGAATTCTCGTGGACGATAAGAAGTATCTTAAGGGTATGGCTGTTTATGCGGATAATATGCCCGACGGTATAGATATTCTGTTTAATACCAATAAAAAACAAGGGGTTTCTAAAGATGAAGTTTTGAAAAATATTACTAAAGACCCCGATAATCCATTTGGTTCCTTGATTAAAGCCAATGGACAAAGCGTCTATATAGATGCGAATGGTAAAGAACAGTTATCGTTAATAAACAAAAGAGCAGATGAAGGCGATTGGGATGAATGGAGCAAGAAGCTGTCATCACAATTTTTAGCGAAACAAAAAATAGAATTAATAAAACGTCAACTCAATATTACTACTGCCGAAAAAAGAGCGGAGTATAACAGTATTAAGGAATTAACGAACCCCACTGTGAAAAAAGAACTTTTACAATCTTTTGCCGATGATTGTGACGCAGCAGCAGTTCATTTAAAGGCGGCTGCACTTCCAAGGCAGAGGTACCAAGTTCTACTACCAATCAAATCTTTAAAGGACACGGAAGTTTATGCTCCGAATTATAAAAACGGAGAAAAAGTAGCGTTAATACGGTATCCGCACGGTGGCACATTCGAAATACCAATACTGACGGTTAATAATAAGAATCAAGAAGCAGGACGTATTATTGGTACAACTTCTGATGCGGTGGGAATAACGTCGAAAGTTGCCGAGAGATTGTCGGGTGCGGACTTCGATGGCGATACTGTACTGGTGATACCAAGCAATGATAAAGTTAAAATTACATCAACACCGCCACTGAAAGGGTTGGAAGGTTTTGATCCTAAATTATCGTATGGACACGACAAAGTAATTACCAAGACCGACGGCACAGAAAGATATTTTAGAAATGATCGAGAATTTAAACCCATGCGAAACACAGAAGTAGAAATGGGTAAAATATCAAACCTGATTACAGATATGACTTTAAAAGGGGCGAATCAAGACGAATTAGCGAGGGCAGTTAAGCACAGCATGGTCGTAATTGATGCTGAGAAACACGGACTCGACTACAAACAAAGCAGTAAGATAACGGGATAGATATTTTAAAACGTCGTTACCAAGGAGTTGTGGAGAACGGAAAGTATCATGAGGGCGCAGGTACACTTTTATCCAGAGCCAAATCTCAAACGCGAGTTTTAAAAACCGTTGGGAATTATACAACCGATCCGGAAACGGGTAAAAAGATATTTAAAACGGTTAAAGAGGAGTACCTTGACAAAAAAGGTAACCCCCACCATAGAACGAAAATTTCTACCCGTATGGCTGAAACTGATGACGCCCACACCCTATCCACTGGACAACCACAAGAATACGTCTATGCAGAATATGCCAATCATATGAAGGCGCTAGCCAACCAAGCTAGAAAAGATATTTTAAACACTGGAAATCTTGTTTATAGCCCCTCAGCAAAGGTCGCTTATAGGGAGGAAGTACAATCTCTTGACATTAAACTCAATATAGCTGCAAAAAATGCTCCGAAAGAAAGACAGGCTCAACGCCTTGCTACTTCTAGAGTAGAAGTTAAGCGGGGTGTAGATAAAGACATAAGTAAGTCTGAGCTGAAGAAGCTTAGACAGCAAGAATTAACGTTCGCTCGTAATCAATTAGGTGCTAAACGAACACCAATAAAAGTCACAGATAGAGAGTGGGAAGCAGTACAAGCTGGAGCCATAAGCGAAAACAAACTTAAGAGAATCATGAAGTATGTTGACACTGATGATTTGAAACAACGAGCAACTCCGAAGAAATCTTCGACGATTACACCTTCAAAGATTGCCCGTATCAATTCTTTACTTGCTTCAGGTTATACAATTGCTGAAGTCGCAGCCGCTGTAGGTCTTTCTACATCAACAGTATCTAAATATTCGAAATAAGAAGGGGAGGGGTAATACCGTATGAACACCACAGTAATGTTAACGACGATTGACAATCCTTATGATCCTTCTAAAGAATTCAACTTATGGTTTCTGTTTGATGTCGAGAAGGGTTACAGCACTTGTGCTTATCTTGGACGGATTGCAAAGACATCTGAAGAATTTTCAGACTTAGAAAATGATGTTGAAATTGAAAGAGCAATAGATGAAATAATTAGTTTAGATTTTAGAAAAATCTATAAGAAAATAAAAATAAATATAAAAATAAAATCAACACAAAATAATAACACCATATAAAACTAGCTACAGTACGATATGTAGTACCGTACTGTAGGGGGTCTGGAGAAAAACCACTCCCCCTACCACATCGCCGCCCTCTTTAAAAATTCTCCGGGGGTTATATTTTGGAGAGGGTGGTTATACATTTTGTAAACTACATAATAAGTATCGTAATACTGTAATGAAAAGAATATAAAATAACACATAATCATTAGAGAGGAGTTTGAGAAGATGTCGAAAACTAGTAACACAAACCCTAAATCTTCTCGGAAAATCAGGCCGGCACTCTCCCCGGAGGCTAGAGAAAATCAAATGATATCTTTAGCTATAGATTTAGCAGAGAGACAGATAATTGATGGAACTGCTTCTTCTCAAATAATAACACACTATTTGAGACTGGGTTCAACCAAGGAGAGAATCGAGAAAGAGATTTTAGAAAAACAAAAAGAACTAGTTACAGCTAAGACGCAACACTTACAATCGGCACAAAAGACGGAAGAAGTATACAAAAAAGCCCTAGAAGCAATGCGTAATTATAGTGGGATGGGTAATGGGTATGATTAGAACATATTCTGAATTGATAACATTTAATTCGTTTAAAGAACGATATTTGTATCTGAAATTAGAAGGCGTTGTTGGCGAATCAACCTTTGGTTCCAAACGTTATCTTAATCAGATTCTATATAATTCACCCGAATGGAAAAGATGTAAGCAAGGGGTGATAATTAGAGATTATGGTCGTGATTTGGGTTGTGATGGATTTGACATAAGAGGAACAATCATTATTCATCATATAAACCCGATAACGATAGACGATATTTTAAATCGTCGTTCGAATATTTTTGATCCTGAGAATTTAATTTCATCATCACATAATACACATCAAGCGATACATTATGGCGACGAAACGTTATTACCTTCCGACCCAATAGAGAGAATAGTAAACGATACATGTCCTTGGAGGGTTCAACATGAACGATAGTATATTAACAACCATAAAACAAATGCTTGGAATAACAGAAGAATACACACATTTCGATGTTCATGTAATTACACATATTAACACGGCATTTGCGATATTAAATCAATTGGGAGTCGGGCCAGATAATGGTTTTTTCATTAGAGATAAAGAGGTTACATGGGGCGAACTTATACCTAGCGATAATAATCTGGAATTAGTTAAGACTTACACACATGCAAAAACACAAATACTATTCGATCCACCATTGGCCGCGGCGGCTATAGACGCTCTTTCAAAAAGTATCGCTGAATTAGAGTGGAGGATTTCTTGCGCTGTGGATTTCAGCAACGACAAGAAGGAGGAAACCAATGAATAATGAATTAACACACCATGGTATTTTAGGTATGAAATGGGGAGTAAGAAGATTCCAAAACAAGGATGGTACGCTTACCGCAAAAGGTAAGGTTCAAAAGAAATCGAATCGTTCGTCAAAACAACAATTACTCAAAAAGAAGTCTACGGAACAACTTCGCAAAGATGTTAATAGACTTCAATTAGAGAAACAATATTTACAACTAACGGGGAATGATATCAGTAGAGGAAGACAATACGTGAATAAGACCGTAAAGGCGGGGATGACTGTTG
>JGI994J12354_10002808_pt1 | contig 16625 bp, 15 predicted proteins | sample IntmicLarv3ML3BL_FD_12354 | JGI IMG/M metagenome (IMG submission 12354) | reverse complement strand
GTCACGCTGGACACGCTCTTCGGCATGGAAGACATCCGGAGCAAGGAACGTTTGGAGCAATACCACGCGCAGTGGAAGGCCCTGAACGGCGCGGGGGAAAACGAAGACGCCGTGCGCCTGATGCGTGAGGCCCTGCGGGAATTCCCCGGGGAATCCATGCTGACGGTGCAGCTGGTCACGGCTCTTGAAAAGAGCGGCGGTTCGGAGGAAGCCCGCGCCGCAAACCGCGCGGAGGCAATCGCGCTTTCGGAGCGCCTTGCCCGCGACGGCGACCCGGAAATCCGCAACGCGTTTTTGTTCAACCTCTGCCATTCCTACTGGACAAACGGCGACACCGCAAGAGCATTAGAACACGCCCGCAAGCTGCCGGGGTTCTATAAAACCAAAGAAAACGCACTGGTGATGTTTTTGCAGGGCGATGAAAAGCTGCAGCATGGGCGTGAGGGCATGCTGAACCTGACGGGCTCGCTGTTCCACCAGTGCCTTGTCATGTCGGAGGCCTTCCCTCCCGAGGATGCCATCGTCCTGCTGGAAGCCTGCTGCGCCGCCGCGCAGGCGCTTTATCCCAACGATGATGTGCCCGAGTTGCTGCGGCAGCAGGCCATGGCGCAGTTCCGCATGGCGGAGTACGCGCTGCGGCTTGACCGCATGGAGGACGCCATGGAGTATTTGCGGCGCTGCGCAGAATATGCCGCGCGCTGCCGAAAAGCGCCCGCCGGGCCGCGTTCCCTGCTCGCCGATGGGATGGACGCGCCGCCGTCCACCATCGCGGCGTTCAACAAAATCGGTCTGGGGCGGTTGAAGAGCGACGAGGTGTTTCGCCCGCTGTGGAGCGCGTTCCCTGCGCAAATGGAGGAGTGCAGGCTGGCCGGTGAACTGTAACAACCAAAAAGAAAAAACAAGGCCGCAAAGTCAATCACCCCACGACTTTGCAGCTTTGCTATGTGTAAATGCGCTCAAAAAAAGACGCTGCATGGAATTTCATGCGATATCTCTGTTGCAGCCCGCAAAAAAGTATGATATAATGGCTTCAATCAACACAATTCCCACCCAAGAAAGGACACCCAAATGCAGCAAATACAACACAATAACGCCAACTATTTTTGCACATGGCACCTGATGTACTGGTTCCCAAATCACTGCGATACACCGGACCTGCAAACCCGCGATGTGCTCTGCGACGAGCTGCTCTTTGGCAGCAACGGCATCGCCCTGCGGCACTATCCGGAGGTCCGCAAGGATTTGTTTTTGCTGCTGGACGACGGCTGGGACGTGCAGAGCAGCCATGGGAGCACCCTATCGGAGGACGTTTGGTTCAAGCCCTACATCGGCTCGTGTGAGCTGAGCGAGGAGAAATTTCCCGGCTATGGCAGCACCCCGCCGGAGCGCCTGAAAACGCTCGTGGATAAAATAAAATCCATCGGCTGGAAGGGTCTCGGCATCTGGATCAGCCCGACGGTTTCGTATGCCAAAGAGGTGGAGGGCAACGGCGGCAGCTTTGCCGATTTCTTCCGCAAGCGGATGGAGTGGAGCAAGTTCGCCGGCGTGTCCTACTGGAAGGTCGATTGGGGCAGCTTCGATATGTCCGACAAGCACCGCAAGCTGCTCTCGGCGCTCAAAGAAGAGATTTACCCGGAACTGATCATGGAGCATGTGCTCAACCGCCACGCGTATAACCAGAAGGGCGAGGAAAGCCGCTTTTCCCTCTCGCTGCACCGGCACCGGCTGGCGTATTCCGACGTGCTGCGGCTCTATGACGTGGCGTTTGCGCTGTCAATCCCCACAACGCTCTCCCGCGTGGCGGCGCTGCTGGCGCACCCGGTGAAGATCAAGCCCGGCTGCATGGGGCTCATCAACGCCGAGGACGAGGTGTATCTCAGCGCGGCGCTGGGGCTTGCCTTTGGCGTGATGCGCTTTGACATCGGCGACGCCGCCATCAACAGCGGGCCGAACTGGGCGTTTGGCGGCGAGCGCGATTTCCCCGCAACACGCCCGGCCCGACGGCAGCACGACGAGGTTCTGCGCGCGGTGCGCTGGCAAACGGACTTCGCCCCCGCCTTCAAAGCCGACCTGGGGAACAGCACAATTTCGCGCGAGCGCGGAGAGGACAGCTGGAATTTTACGCCCGACGAAACATGGGAAAGCGCGCTCCAAAAGGGCGATGACTTCGTGCAGCGCGCCCCGCTTGTGACCGCCCGCAATGTCAACGCGCCTTGCATCATTGGAGATGCCAAGCCCTATCTGACGGCCTGCCGCAACCCCAACGGCGCGCTGAGCATCGCCGCTTTGGGCCGGGTGACGCCGCAGCGCGGATACTTTGCGCCCCATGCGGACGTGCGCTGGGATATCGGCGCAAACAGCGGGGTTATTGGAATCTTTGGGCATTATCAGTCCCTGCAACTCAGCTTTGCGAATGCAATCGAGGGCAAAAAAATCTACGCAAAAGATTTGCTGGCAGACCAACTTATTGACATAACAGAGCAAGTGCAAATCAGCGGCAATGCGATTGTTCTTGACGGCGCGTGGATGGATGGCCTATGCAACAACAGGCTGGGCGATTGTTCGGAGCCAGGGTTGGTGCTGCAAATCGGCGAGGCGGAGGAGTTTGTCCCGGTGAAAACGCCTGTGGCAAAAATCAAGCGCCCGGCGTTCAACTGGCTGTGCGTTGCGCAGCTGAACTTTGCCGCCCGGATGAAGGCGTTTGCGATGCGGCGCGCGGATGCCGCCAAGCGCAGGAAGCACACGGGGTTTATTCAGTAGATGGGGGGAGGAACGCTCATGAAAAAAGTTCCCATATTATGTTTCCTATTATGGACAATATTGTTCCTCCAATCACGGTTCCGAAAATGGCTTTCCGTAGAGTGCTCAGCTTTTCTTGACGCTTAATGTTTGACCTAATCCAGAATTGCGTTGCAGGAAAGAGTTTTTTGTGCCAGATAATTCCAATTACCCAAAACAAAAGACTAGCAATACCCACGGAGATTACCACAATTATTTGTTCGGTGTCGCATAGATATGTGGCAAGCAAATAAAGAACCGCCAAGATAAGCCCGGATACAGCCCATGCAAGTAAAAAAGAAGCAAAACCATACCAAACGCTATTCTGTTTTATAAACCCATTGATTCTGTTTATAACAGCTTGGATAAAATCAGCATCATCAAGATATTCATATTGCAGCATAGCACCATAACGATCATCATCATCGCAAAAAAAATAAATCAATATATTGACATCGAAGTTGGATTCTGTTTCCTTTCCTGCCGATATGCGAACGATTTCAATTTGATATTCATTTCGCTCAAAAAAATCAAACAGGTCCGTACAGGAGTGAAATGTTTCCATTTTATTTTTATCGAACCACGCCTTCAACTCAACGTCTTCAAATTTGCTTCCCAGATAATCACAGATTCGGGTTAGCAAACCTTCATCAAGTTCAACCACCCGTCTATACCTTTTTTCTCCCTTAATTATCATTTGCAACTACCTCCTTGCACTGTTGAAAATTTTAGCATATTATGGAGAATATTGCAAGTGCTTTTTTAAAACGATTACCTTCTAAACACCAACCCGCTAAAACAACAAAGCCGCAAAGTCATCTTCCCTCGACTTTGCGGCTTCATTTATTTCTTATTTCACCCTACGTCTTCATCATCGCCCGGCTTTTTTCCCGCAGCGTCATCGTCCGCTTGCGGCCTTTTTTGCGCGGCTGTTTTTCCGGCTTCACCGGCTCGCAAACAGGATAATCCTGAAAGGCAATTCCCTCGAGCTGCGCGGGGGCATCCTCCGCGGCAGCACCGCAAAGGGGGCACTTTGTCACGGTTTCGTTCAAATCCACTTGGCAGGCAAGGCATCTCATATTAAATCGTCTCCTTCCCGGATATTGCTTTCCACCCGCATCCGCACGCCTTCCTCTGTCAGCAGGCGAATCATCGTCCGCTGCACATCGGTTTTTTGCGAGGTGCCCGTGAAATAGAGATGGACATATTGGTCGTCCGACACAACGCCGAGCGTCAGCTTCATCTGCGGCGAGCCGCCCATGAGCACCTCAACGGTGTCCACATGCTCCGCAAGGCACGGCGGCAGATTCAGCCGGCCGAGATTGCTCAGGATGCTTGTCTGGTTATGTTCCCCCAGAATGAACGCGATGCGCAGCACCTGCCGCTTGAGCACATTCGGCGCGATGCGGATGAACGGGTTGCGGATCAGGCTGACGTTTTGGCAGAGCAGCTTGTGCATTTCTTCCTTGCTCTTCGCGATTTCCAGCTGGCCTTTCACGGCCTCCAGAATGTCGTCAAAGCGGAACCGCTCTTTTGCGCGCGGATAAAATCCCACATTGGCAAAGAGGGAAAAATTGCGCAGCGATTCCGTTGGATACAGATTGCGCAGAGAAACCGGCACCTGAATTTTGATTGGCTTGCGGCTGCTGCGCGCATCGGGGTTCGCCTGATAAAACGCGTAAAGATAGGCCCCCGTGAGGAAATCCGTCAGGCTCATTCCCCGGCTTTTAGCAAGGGGCAGCAGCTCCTTTGCGGGAATCGTCGCGTGAACCATCTTGAAGTAATTTTTGGTCACCGGCGGCCGGTATTGCCACGCCTTTGATTCAGCCGGGTATTTGGGCGCGTGTTTTGTATAATGTTCCCGGTAAGCGTCAGAAAATTCGCCGGGCTTGATGGGTTCGGTGATGTCCATGATCCCGTTGCCGGGCTGTATTTCCGTGCCGCCCAGCTCCAAGTAGCGGGCCAGCAGTGTTTTTATGAGAGAAAGCGTCGCGCCGCCGTCGGCCAAGCAGTGGGATATTTCCAGCGACAGCCGTTTTCGGTCGTAAAAGATGCGCAGCGCCGGCGTTGTTTTGCTGTAAATGTTCACGGAACGGCAGGGATACGCTGTCTCCGGGAACACGATGTCGAGGTTGTCCATGCGCTCAAGATAATACCAGAATATCCCTCTGCGCACCCCCGCAAAAAAGGAAGGGAAGCGCTTGTGCATGTCCGCAAGTGCGGCGCGCAGGCGTGCAGGGTCAATGTCCTCCTTGAGCAAAAACGCAATGCGGTAGTTGCTGTTCCAGCGGCGCGTCCGCGAGGAGGGGTAGATTGTTCCCGCCACATCGAGGGGATACCACTTGGGCGGCTCATAGGTCAAAGTATTGTCCATAGAGGAACCTCCTGCTCTCAATTTCATTGTGTAACAATCCTGTAATAGTTTACCAGTGTTTTCGCAAGATGTCAAGTAAAATATTACAATTTGCAATATTTTTTCTGCTAACTGATTGTACCGCAAAACACGTACCGTTTCATCAATAAAGTATAAACTCTTTATTAACTCATAAAAAACTTGCGCCGCAATAAAAACGCCCTACGCAAAAAGTTTGCATAGGGCATCAGGGAAGCGATAACGTCCAGGCTTTTTCTTTGATGGGAATCAGCAAATCAATCTGCCTGCGGCCATCGGCTTCCCCCGTTGATTCACCGGACGCATACCAATTCCAGTAGTTCAAGTGTTCCTCCAACCAGCCGCAAGTCCAACCGCTGACACCCTCAATGGTTTCCCAGCGGAACTCATAGCGTTCGCTGTTGACCACCCATTCGTGCAGCAATCCCCATTCGTCCCATTCGCCAAACGGAATCGCGTGTGCGGCATATATCCCGCCGATAAAGCGTTTTTTCGCAAGCGGCGCGGGCACTTCCATATCATCAGGAATGGTGATGTAGCGTTCATACCCATGGCCTTCGCCATGAACAGGCTCGTCAGGATTATTGAATCCATAATGGCGGGAAGCCGGGTAAACGCTCGCAAGGCTGCTTTCTGCCAAAAACTTGTCCGCGATGCCGCCGGTCACCAGCTCCGGGCCGGGTTCTGTCCCCTGCGAATACGCTGCCGCAATTGTCGCAGGCGGCAAGTAAATAACCCGCACATCCCGGTCAGTGAGTTTCTTCTTTTTCTTACTCAGCATCGTTATGTCTCCTATCCTTTGAAGTGCTCAAACAGCTTATCGGGATACATCAACAGCTCCGCGTTCGCGTCTATCTCGGCATCGTCCCAATCCCACCAGCGAATCCGCAGCAATGTTTCGATCTGCTCCGGCGTGAACCGAAACCGCTTGATTTTTGCGGGAACCCCCACGACAACAGCGTAGGGCGGCACATCCTCCAGCACAACGGCACCCGCGCCGATAATAGCGCCGTCCCCGATGGATTTCACGCGGGAACAGTTGACGAAGGTGTTCGCGCCAATCCACACGTCGGCGCCGATGGTCAGCGGATGGCTGTTGTTCGAGGTGCCGGGCAGCTTTGGGTCAGCAAGCAGGCGCTCCCGAAACATGGCTTTGTGCGCCGGAGAAAAGAGGTTCACAATTTCATCGCTGACGAACGCCATGTTAAATTGGTGATCCACATGAATCATTGCGGAGCCATTGATTGACGTAAAGCGCCCAATGCTCTGTATATAACCGTTTTCAATTGCAGTCCGCACCGCTTTGCCAAAGTAGGTCCATTTGCCGACGCGAGCGCCCTTGTATTCATAATCGCCGGGCTGTTCGTCGCCCACTTCAAATTGCCGCTCGTTCATCATAATCTCCGCTTACCTCGCCGCCGCAAGGCCAATCGAAAATGTGCCGTACAGGCTGGATAAAGCATAGAATAAACGTTCATGGTTTCCTCTTGATTGGCAAAAGCAAATCAACCTGCTGGGGGAAATCATTGTTCGTCCATTGCAGGATATTGAGATGTTCTTCGAGCAATCCGTTCATGTTTTCGCCGGTTGGGGAAAGATTGCCCTCCCAAACATCATGGGTTTCCAGCCAACCTTTAAACAATCGATTCCATCCGATGCCGGCGATTTCATCCATCAGTATCATATACGCCGCATAAAAGCCGCCTTCGATCCTTTTTTTAACCAACGGCGCGGGAACCTCCATGTCATCCGGGATGGTGACCTGAAATTCATAGCCATACTTGCCGTCCTCCCGCATATCGGGATTGGGGTGGTTAAAGCCGAAGCACCGCGCCGCGGGATATGTGTTTGCTATATCCGCTTTTTTTATGAAATCGTGCAGCATTTCGCTTGACGGCCCTTCCGGCCCGTCGCCGATGTAGTGCGCCGCCGCAACCGTCGCAGGCGGCAAATAGAGAATCCGCACATCGCGGTCAGTGAGTTTCTCTTTTTTCTTGCTGAACATCATTACATAACCTCCTGTTTTGTTCGATTATAGCAGATTACCTTGCCGCCGCAAGGCCAATCTCGATATCACCGAGAATGTCATCGATATGCTCAAGCCCAACGGAAAACCGCACCATGCCCGGGTCAATCCCGCACGCGGCAAGCTGCTCGTCTGTCAGCTGGCGGTGGGTTTCACTCGCGGGGTGCAGCACGCAGGTGCGGATATCCGCGACATGCACCTGATTTGACGCGAGCTCCAGCGCGTTCATGAAGCGCACGGCGTTTTCTTTGCCGCCCTTGAGGCTGAAGGAAATCACGCCGCTTGCGCCCTTGAGATATTTCTGCGCCAGCGCGTAGCCCTCGTCGTCCGGCAAGCCGGGATAGACGATTTTTTCCACGCAGTCGGAGGCCTTCAGGTATTCGGCGACCTTGATGGCGTTTTCGCAGTATTGCTTCATGCGCACGGCGAGCGTTTCGAGCCCCAAATTCAGCAAAAACGCGGAGTGCGCCGCCGGATACACGCCGAAGTCGCGCATCAGCTGCATGCGGGCCTTGATGATATACGCGGCCTTGCCGTAGGTTTCTGTATAGCTGATGCCGTGGTACGAGGCATCGGGGCCGGTGATATCCGTGAAGCCGCCCTTTTCCCAATCAAACTTGCCGCTGTCCACAATCACGCCGCCCACCTGCACGGCATGCCCGTCCAGGTATTTGCTGGTGGAGTGAATCACGATATCCGCGCCGAAATCAAAGGGCTTGCAGAGAACCGGCGTGGCAAACGTGCTGTCCACAATCAGCGGCACGTTGTGCGCGTGGGCAATGCGGGCGAATTTTTCGATATCCAGCACCCGGAGCGCGGGGTTGGCAAGGGTTTCGCCAAACACGGCGCGCGTGTTGGGGCGGAACGCCGCGTGGAGGGCTTCCTCGTCCGCGTTCTGATCAACATAGATGCACTCGATGCCCAGCCGTTTGAGCGTGACGGAAAAGAGGTTCACCGTCCCGCCGTAAATCGCGGTTGTGCTGATGAAGCTATCGCCCGCGCTGCAAATATTCAGCAGCGAAAGCAGCGTTGCCGCTTGCCCGGAGGAGGTGCACATCGCGGCGATACCGCCTTCCAGCGCGGCAATTTTTTCTTCCACCGCCATCACGGTGGGGTTGGCAAAGCGGGAGTAAATCAGGCTTTTGGTCGGCTCGTCAAACACGGAGGCGACTTCTTCTGTGGAATCGTACACATAGGTTGTGCTTTGCACGATGGGTACGACGCGGGGCTGCGCGTTGCCGGGCGTATATCCGGCGTGCAGGCATTTGGTTTCGTCTTTCATGCGCGTTTCCTCCTTCTCAGGTTTTTTTAGGGTGATGTTTCATTATACACGAATGGAGCCAGGAAAGCAAGCCCTCCCGGTGAAAAAAGTGGGGGAATTTTTTTGAAGTTAGTTTTTGTCGCTCCGCGATTGCTTCCCCACATCAAAATCCTTTTGATGCAACCCCTTGCGAGGGGCGGGGATGGCGCGAATGCGCCGGGGGATTCAAGAAAAAAGCGCCCTCTTTATAATAGAAAGCGCTTTGTCAATATTATGTTTGAGAAACTATTGTTACCGGATGATCCCGATGTGCGGCGGCTCTGCAATCGCCACAAGCGCGCCCATGGTGTGCGCGGCAAGGTTGCCCAGCACCGGGTTGGGAATCCACTCCGCGGCAACGGGCGCTACAAATTCGCTGAGAGAAGCAAGGCTCGGGCTGCTCGATGGTGTCATCGTCACTTGGCGCCCATGGAAGTTGAAGGTCAGCCTGCGCTCGGCAACGGAATTGAGGTTGCGCACCCAGATTTGCAGCTTATGTTGGTTTTCCCACGCGGCGGTGCACGCCACCGTGAACTCAACGCCGCCAAGGGTGATCAGGCATTTGCGCACGCGGCCGTCCATGCCGCAGAGCACCGTGTTGCGCTCCTCGCCCTCGCTCCAGCTGAATTTGCAGGCGTTTTCCGTAAAGCGCAGGCGCACCTTATTGATGCCGCCGGCTTTGTCCGCCGACATAAAAAACACCATCATCGGCATCACGCTCACCGGGAAGCCGATGAGCTTGGGCAGCTCGTGCGGCTGCGGCCCGGGGAAGTTGATCATCTTATTTTCAAGCTCCGCCTCCAGCGCCATATTGCGCGGCTTCGGCTCCAGCACGGGATACTCCGGCAGGCCGGGAATCTCGCATGCCGCCGCCTGTTCCTCCACGTTTTCAAACATACCGGGGCAATGCCGGAAGAACACATCCATCGTCGCGTCCGCGTTCATTTGACCGGCGGTGGTGATCACGCAGGCATCGTGTTCGGGGAATACGAACCCAAACTGCGAAAATACGCCGTCCGCGCGAAAACTCTCGCCCATGGGGTTTTTCCAAAAGCAATAGCCATAGCCGCTGTTGCCGTAGCCATTCGGAAAATCCTCCTCGTTCTGCTTCACCTGTATCTGGCCGGACGCGGCAACCCAGTCCGCCGGAACCACCTGTTTGCCTTCATATACACCGCCCTGGGTGTAGCAAAGAATGATCTTTGCCAGGCTTTCCGTCGTCAGATAAAGCCCCCAACCTCCGGCCTCCACGCCGTTGCCGTCGTCCTCCCAAAACGGGCGCGGGATGCCCAGCGGCTCAAACAGGCGCGGCATGAGGAAATCCACCACGCCCTCGCCGCAGACATTTTTGATGATCACGCACAAAATATAGATGCTTTCGTTGCTGTAATTCCAGCCCTCACCCGGCGTGTAGAGCCATTTTGCCTCGGCATAGTCCTTGATCCAGGTCTTTTTTGCCTTATCAATCAGCACGCTCACGAGTTTTCCCGAGGTCATGGTGAGCAAATGCCGCACGGTCAGCGCCGCAAGATTCGGGTCCTCCGCATCGCGCTTGAGCTCCGGCACAAGGTCCATCACGCGGTCATCCAGCGAAATTTTTCCTTCTGCAACCGCAAAACCAATCGCGCAGGATGTGATGGATTTACTCACCGAGAACATCACATGCGGAAATTGCGGCGCATAGGGCTTGCGGAAGGTCTCATATGCCACCTTCCCGTGCCGCAACACCATGACAGAGTGGGTTTCCAACCCGCTTTCGGCGATGTCCCGCATCAGCGCCGCCAGCCCTTTCGACGATACGCCAATGGCTTCCGGAGAGTCCGCGCGCGGGATTTTTGTCTCTTTCATATAAAAACCTCCCTAAAATAATGCAAAATTTCTACGCTTTTATCGAAACGAACGTTTGACTTTTCCGAACATATATGATATAATAGATGCTAGATAGTAGATATTAGATGTTAGATAACGAACTGTCAGCACAATTTTTTGAGACCGGAAAGGATATGATCACATGAAACAATCACGCATGAACGACACCCAGCGCCGGGTGTATGAGTTCCTGGTGGAACGCACGCAGGACGGCGTGCCCCCCTCCGTGCGGGAAATCGGCGAGCGCGTGGGGCTGCGCTCCACCTCCTCCGTGCAGGCCAACCTCGATGCCCTGGAAAAAATGGGCTATATTTCGCGCGATTCCATGCACAAGCGCTCCATCCGCATTGTCGGCCAGGACCGCGCTGCGGTGATGGTACCGCTGCTTGGCACCGTTACGGCGGGGCTTCCCATCCTTGCCGTGGAGCAAATCGAGAGCTATCTGCCCTACACCGGCCCTGTTTCCCGCGATAAAGCGCTGTTTGCCCTGCGCGTGCGCGGCGAAAGCATGGTGAACGCCGGCATTTTGGACGGCGACATCGTTTTTGTTGAGAAAACGCCCACCGCCCACAACGGCGATATCGTCGTCGCTCTGCTCGAAGACGAAGCCACGGTAAAAACCTTCTACAAAGAAAACGGCCACTTCCGCCTGCAGCCGGAAAATGATTACATGGAGCCCATCTTCTGCGATGAGCTGATCATTTTGGGCAAGGTGGTTTCTCTGCTGCGGTATTATTAAGTAAGCAAACGCTTTGTCAGGCATCATAACTTGCTGCGGCGGGTGAGGGCAACCATGTTCTCACCCGCCGCAAATGATTTGCCGTGTGCGAGATGGTTCGCCGGTTAGGTTGTTTGCATTTTAGTTCTGCGCATCTCCTGCGGGCGGGTTCTCCGGCGGGTTCTCCGGCGGATTTTCCTGCGGAGAAGTCTGCGGATTTTCCTGCGGCGGCGGTGTCCATGCCTGATAAGGCTGCCATGTCTGCTCGGGCTGTCCGTCAAATTCCTGCGGCTCTTCCGGGATGATGCAGAGCAAAATGATGTACAGGACAACCCCGGGGAAAGCGCCCGTAAAGAAGCTTATCACCGCATAAGCAACGCGCACGATGGTCGGATCCATGCCAACGAACTTCCCAAATCCGCCGCAAACGCCCGCAAATGTTTTGTCTGTGCGGGACCGGTACAATTTTTTGTTCATGATTCAGTTCCTTTCTAGTCTGTCAAATTTACCGCAAGCTTTGCGGCTGTCAATGTGTTTTGCATCAGCATGGCGATGGTCATCGCGCCAACGCCGCCGGGCACGGGCGTGATGTAGCTGCATTTTTCCGCAACGGAATCAAAATCCACGTCGCCGCGCACCTTTTTGCCCTCAAGCCGGTTCATGCCGACATCAATTACAACCGCGCCCTCCTTCACCATGTCGGCCGTGATGAAGTGAAGAATCCCCACGGCGGCGATGAGAATATCCGCCCGGCGCGTGTGCTCCGCAAGGTTTTTTGTGCGTGAGTGGCAAATCGTCACGGTTGCGTTGGCCTGCAAAGCCAGCGCCGCCATCGGCTTGCCAACGATGTTGCTGCGCCCCACGACCACCACGTGCTTGCCCTCCAGCGAGATGCCCGCATCACGCAGCAGCTCCATCACGCCGGCGGGGGTGCAGGGCAAAAACGCGGGTTCGCCCAGCGAAATTTTTCCCACATTAACTGGATGAAATGCATCCACGTCTTTATCCGGCGAAATCGCGCGGCAAAGCGCCTGCTCGTCATACCCGTGATTTCTGGGCAGCGGCGCCTGGCACAAAATTCCGTGCACGGTGCCGTCCGCGTTGAGCGCAGCGATCAATTCCAGCAACTTTTCCTGCCCATAATCCGCCGGGAGCGTGTGCTCCAGCGAGCGAAAGCCCAGCTGCTCACAGGCTTTCTTTTTGTTGTTCACATAAATGCGCGAGGCCGGATCCTCCCCCACGATGATCACGGCCAGGCACGGCTGCACCGGCAACGCGCGCGTTTCGGCCGCAATCCGCTCCAAAACCTTGGCGGAAACCTCTTTCCCGTTAAGCAAGTTCATCGGACTCTACCTCCTCAATATCTTCGTCATCTTCGTCGTCTGCAGCGTCTTTTGACAGCTCTTCTTTTTTCTTGTTGCGCACCAACAGGATGATCAGCGCCGCCAGGCACCCCACCACCAATATCCCGGACAGCACCTGCGAGACCCGCAGGTTGGTGCCGCCGATGTAAAGGCTGTCCAGCCGCAGGCCCTCGATCACAAAACGTGCCGCGCCGTAGAGCACGCCGTAGCAGAGAATGAGCTGACCGTCGAATTTTTTCCACTTGCGGCAGATGAGATAAATCACCGCAAAACTCGCGAGGCACCACAGCGATTCGTACAAAAACGTGGGGTGCACATAGGCTTTTTCCGCGACTGTGCCCGCCACGGCCTTGATGCCGCGCGCGGCAAATTCCGCCTGCTGGCTGTTGATATAAGCCGCTGTTTTTTCGCTCCACATGCCCCACGGCAGGTTCGTGTTGGCGCCGAACGCCTCCTGATTTGTGAAATTTCCCCACCGGCCGATGCCCTGCCCGATGAGAAAACTCATGCCGCAAAGATCAAGAAGTTTGAGGAAATTAAGGCCTCGTAGCTTGCATACAATCGCCCCGGCCAATATTCCGCCGATGAGCCCGCCGTAAATTGCCAGGCCGCCCTCCCAGATTTTGAACACATCGAGGAAGGAGCCCTGATAGCTGGACCAGTGGAACACCACGTAATAGAGCCGCGCGCCGATGATGCCGCCGATGGTGCCGCCAATGAGCACGTCGACCATTTTGTCGAGGTTCATTTTCCATTTATACGCCATGCGCCCGCCGAAGAGAACCGCCAGCGTGAAGCCGAGCGCGATGATCACGCCGTACCACTGGATGCGCAAATCGTGCCCAAACAGGCGCATATCAATCGCCGTGCTGCTGACCGTAAACGCATGATTCAGCGCTTTAAAATAAACTACCGTTGACATAGCGAAACCCCTTTTTCAAAAAATTATGACTTGCTGATTGGTTCAATGATGGAAAGCGCGAACATGTCCGGGCGGAACAATTCCGCCGCGCGGCGGTTCGCGTCCTCCGGCGTGATCTCCCGCATCGCCTGCGCCTGCGCATAAAAACCCTCGCCCGCAAAAAACGCGTCCGTCATGTTGTTCGCCAGCCAGTCAACGTCGTTGCAATTGTTCACCAGCCGCCCATATGCCCGTTTACGCGCCCGCGCGAACGCATCCGCCGGAATCCCCTCTTCTGCCGCGCGCAGCAGCGCCTCCTGAATTTTTTGCGCCGCAAGCTCCGGCTGCTTGGATTCCCCCCCGAACAAGGGGCAGCTGTATCCCCAGCCATAGAGCAGCTCGGTTTCAAAGTTCGCGTTGATGAGCCCCTCTGCCATCAGCTGCTCGTGCAACGGAGAAGCCTCTCCGGCAAGAATATCCAGCACCAGCTCCGCCAGCACAACGTCTTTTATCGAAAGCAGCGACTCGCGCAGCACCTCTTTGCAGCCCAGCATGAAGATGGGCGCGCCCACTTCCATGGACTTGCGCTTCAGCGCACTGACGGGCAACGCGTTGTCGATCATCTCCACCCGCCGAACCGGCTCTTTCGATGGGTCAGAATCCTTCAAAAGCTTGTCAGCTATGGCTTCCACCTGCTCCAACGCGGCGTTCCCGGCCACGGCGAGCATCATATTGCGCAGGTCGTAATAGTGCGCGTAGCAGCCATGCAGCAGCTCTGCGGAAATCTCCGCAATAGATTCTTCCGTCCCGGCGATTTCGATGCGCACCGGGTGCGCGGGATACAGCGCTTTCGTCAGCTGAAAGAACACCGTGCGCTCCGGGGAGTCAAGCCCCATGCGGATTTCTTGCCCGATGATGCCCTGCTCTTTTTCCACCGTTGCCTGCGTAAAATACGGCGCCTGCACAAAATCCAGCAGGATTTCCAGGTTCTCATCAAAGCTGCCGGAGCAGCTGAATTCATAGGCCGTTTTTTCAAAAGACGTGTATGCGTTGGCGCTCGCGCCGGTTTTTGCAAAGCGCGCAAACGCGTCCCCTTCTTCGGCTTCAAAGAGCTTGTGCTCCAGAAAATGCGCCGTGCCCTCGGGGATTTTGACCACCTCTCCGGGCTTCACAATGTCGGTATCAATCGAGCCGTATTTGGTGGAAAACACGGCATATGCGCTCGAATAGCCCTCCTTGGGGCACACCTGAATTTCGAGGCCCGAGGAGTGCTTTGTGCGGTAATAAGTCTCCTCCAGCGCCGCGTCATGCACGCGTTCCCATGCTAATTTTTTCATGCGTCTTCCCCCTTTTTTGCGGCCAAAACATACACGGTATCCAGCGTGACCCCGCGTGCCGCCTCAATCACCTCTTCGCGCGTCACCGCGTCAACGTATGCGGATTCCTGCGCGGCGGTGTTGTATTCCCCTGTCAAAAGCCCGCGCGTATACCACGCCGCAAGGGATTCGGGCAGATCCTCCGCCGTTTGGTAGGAATCGCACAGGGCGCGTTTTGCGGCGGCAAGCTCGTCGTCGGTGAACTCCCCTTCCTGCATTTGGCGCATCTGCTCCAAAATGGCTTCGCGGGCTTCGTCCGCTTTTTCGGTATCCACCCCGGAGCGCACCAAAATAATGCCCTTTTGCCCATGCAGACCCGCGTGGCAGGCATAGCAAAGGCTCAGTTTTTCGCGCACATTCAAAAATAATTTGGAATATACCCCGCCGCCGAACAGCTCCGTCATCAGATTGACGGCATGGCGGCGGTCGCTTGCGTTTTCCATCCCCGCGCGGAAGCCCAGCAGCAGCTTTGCCTGCTCCACGGCCTGTTCCTCGCGAATGTTTTTTTGCTCGCCGGCAACTTTTATGAACTCGGTTTTCAGATCAACGGGTTCCCGGGGCGTCCCTGCAAACCGCGCCTTAATTTCTTCGCCCACGGCAATGCCGTCCCCGTCCGCCACCAGCACAAATTGCATCGAAGCCGTGCGCAACAGCTGCCGCCAGGCTTCCGTTATCTCTGCCGGGGTGAGTGCCGCAATGGCCTCCGCCTCGCCCAAGGGGTTGAGCCCATAGGCCTCGTTGGAGCACATGAGCGCCTCGCACCGCCGCTGGGAATAGAGCCATTTATTGCTCACTTCGCTTTCCAAGCGCTCCATGAGCAGGCGTTTTTCCAGCGCGATGCTCGCTTCCGGGAATGCCCCGTTCTCCAGCGCGGGGGCGAACAGCAAGTCCAGCAAAAGCGCCGCGCAGCCTTGGGCGACGCTTTCGTTCTCCAAAGCAAAGCGGTCGTCAATCGCGGTGAGGGCAATGCTCAGCAGCTGTGTTTCGCCGATTTTTTGCACATTTGCGCTCAGGCGCGCGCCATAAAGCTCTGCCAGCTTGCATTTGAGCGCCCGCGGTGTGGGATACGCCGCGCAGGAGCGGTGCAGCAAAAACGCCAGCAGCGCGTTTGCCGCTGTGGCCTCCGGCTGCCCCAAACGCAGCGGCAGCGCCATCTGCAGCAGCAAGCGGCTGGTTTTGAAGCGGCCGGCCGGCGCAAACACATAGCGTACACCCGCCGCAATATCGGAAACATGAACCTGGCTCATTTTTTCCCCCTTATTGAGAATTTTAGTCTCCTATAATTATATCATATCCAGCTTGTTTTTGCAAGAGAATTATGCCCATTTGATTGGCGCCTTTGATCGGCGCTTGCAAACGCACAAGAGGCAGGATGACATCTTCACCCTGCCTCCTATTTGATCTTGTTTCCAGCAAGCCCCTACTTCCCCAGCCTCAGCACCGCCAAATACGCGTTCACTATCTGCTGCCCCTCCGGGCAATCAGCCTCATACGAAGCAACAGGCACAGATATCACATCCCCCGGCGCAAGCCGCACATAAAACTGCCCAAAGCCTGTTTGAAACGCCGGGCCAGCCCCCATCAGGCGATCTTCAAATACGGCGGCATTGTTCACGCACAGCGCGTAACGCAGCTCAAACGCCCCATTTTCTACGCTTCGTAATGGAACGCGCACCGTCAGGGAATACAGTCCCGGCGTTCGGATTTCCACATGGGTATCATCGCCCAAAAACGCCGCGCCGCCCTCCTCCAGCAGGATATTGGGGAACGCCACGCAAACAGCGCACACAAGCGGTTGCGCATTTCCGCCCACTGTGAGAATACCCATCGCCGCAGCGCTTGATTCGCCGCAGTTGCAGCCGCTCCCGGGCGGGCACTCCTGGTCGCAGCAAAGTACGGCC
>JGI994J12354_10002807_pt1 | contig 16629 bp, 11 predicted proteins | sample IntmicLarv3ML3BL_FD_12354 | JGI IMG/M metagenome (IMG submission 12354) | reverse complement strand
CCCCCCCCGAACTCGCTTAAATAAAGGCTTTGCTAGCTATGGCTCTTTTTCGTTAAGAGCTTCTCTGTTTCGTTTTTTAAAATTTAATAGACATTTTTTGTCTTTATATTTTTTTGATTTTTTCACTTCTATATGGAATTACTTTTTCCGAAAGAATGACTTTTTTGTTATGTCTATTCTTCGTAATTTTTTGTTCGTGAATTGTTCAACAATTTCTTCATTCAATAAATTTATCTTACAACAAAAGCAACCTCTCTTGCTCTGATTTTCTATTTCAAAAAAGAACACTTCAACTACGTTCTTTTTTATGTGATCACTAATAATAACAACTATATACATACAATGAAATCTAATATATTATTCAACGATATAACCAAGCGTGCCTCTCTGGCTCTCGCTTTGATTGCTCTTCCTCTATCTTCTACGCTTAATGCTACTGACTATGTTACGCCAGAAGGAGGATCTAATTATATTTCTGAAATTACAGAAGCAAACGGAAGTTTTACTGGTATGGCGGGTTCAAACACAAGCTTCGGTAGAGTAAATTTCGGAAATGCGTCTGGTGGTCGTTTTACTACGACTCTAGATTTAAGGCAATCTGGTGGTGGAGAGAGTAATGCATCTGTTTATTTTGGTGACTACTCAAATGTTTTTATAGATTCTATTTTGGTTAATGGTACAACCGCTAGAGCATTCGTAAGCTTTTATGAGACAAATGCTATTATAGACAATGCTATATCATTTGGGACTACAACTTCTAATCTCACGATTAGTGATTATTCAAGAGTTACAGTGTCTTCTCCTTACGGAATTTCTGGAGTTAATTCTAGTGTATATGTAGGTTATATGGCACATGCTACATTTAGAGTAAATGGAATAGACTTAGTGACTGTTGGCGATGATGGAAGATGGACATCTTTTGGCGGTTCTTCAGTGAATAAACTTATAGGTAGAGACACTGCTACAGTAGATTTACTCATAATAGCACTGACAGACAGTATAAAAATCAATGAACTAGAAATGCGCAATTCTAGTACACTTACTTTCGAAGTTCTTTTTTCCGATAGTGCTATTATTGATATATTGGCAGGAGATGGTGAGTTCGATCTTTATATGGATGATACATTCGTTATTTCAAATACAGTGGTTGGTACCAACAGCGACATAATTTACAATATAGCAACTTCCAATGATACCTATCAATGGGATGTCGTAGACTTAGGGCATAAGTATGTAATCACAAATATTACACATATAATTCCAGAGCCATCAACTTATGCGGCAATCTTCGGAGCGCTAGCATTAGGCTTGGCAATCTACCGCAGACGCAAGTAGGCAAACAAATTTTGAGAGTTTCTAAAGCAAGTTGAAACACGTATCCTTTAACTAGAATTAAAGCACGTAGTGCGCCTCTTTAGAACTTTAAAAATAGTTGATTAAATCACGGGCGATTGGATTTTCTTCCAGTCGCCCGTTCCTTTTTCATTCTTCATTATGCTGAAAGCGAAGTAAAGAAAACTATCCTTAAATTAGAATAAAAGCACGAAATGCGGCAAACTGGGTTTGCATATATAACCCATTCGGAGCGTTTGCTTCGCAAACATCACACAATATTCAGTGAATATATGTTTTTCACAATAGAAGAGCTTCGTAAGCAAACTTGGAGTAGTTAGATAGCGAGCAGGAACACCTATCCTTAAATTAGCATCAAAGGACGAAGTCCGCCTCTTTAGAACTTTAAAAAAACAATAAAAGATTGACTTGTAATAGCTTTCTTAAGACAATTCGTACGAATCTATTATTAATTTGAAGGAGAGTGCTTTTTTAGAAGTTGAGAAATAGTACTAGAATCAAAAAAATTATCCCAGTTAAAAATACAATTTAATTATAACTTAATTGATAAAAAATTATATGTCAAAAAAAGTAACGAAAACTAAATCGGTCAGCAAAGCATCTGCAAAAAAAGCTCCTGCTAAGGCTGTGTCAAAAAAAGAAAAATATACTTATCTCTTCGGTAAGAAAACAGATGGCGACGCTAAATTGCGTAATCTCCTCGGCGGTAAAGGCGCGAACTTAGCTGAAATGGCTCGTATCGGTTTGCCTGTGCCTCCCGGTTTTACTATCACTACTGAAGTATGCTCTTACTACTATGACAATGGCAGAAAATATCCTGCTGTTCTCGAAGCTCAAACTAAAGCTTCTTTAGCTGAAGTTGAAAAACAAATGGGCAAAAAATTCGGTGATGAATCGGATCCTTTGTTGTTCTCTGTTCGCTCTGGCGCAAGAGAATCTATGCCTGGTATGATGGACACAATTTTGAATTTGGGTCTTAACGACAAGACTGTTGTTGGCTTAGCTAATAAAACTCAAAATCCTCGTTTCGCTTGGGATTGCTATCGTAGATTCATTCAGATGTATGGTGATGTTGTTATGGGCGTTCAAGCTCGCAACGAATCTGAGCACGATCCATTCCACTCTGTAATGGACAACTTGAAAAAAGAGTGCAAAGTTAAGATGGATACAGATTTATCTGTTGATAATCTTAAAGAACTCGTTAAGCGCTACAAAGATTTAATTAAATCTCGTGTAGGCAAAAATTTCCCTCAAGACGTTTATCAACAGCTCTGGGGTGCAGTTAGTGCTGTGTTCAGTTCTTGGATGAATGATAGAGCTATTATCTATCGTCAAAAATATTCTATTCCAAGCGCTTGGGGTACTGCTGTTAATGTTCAAGCTATGGTCTTTGGCAATATGGGTGATACTTCTGCAACTGGTGTTGCTTTCACTCGCGACCCTGCTAATGGCGAAAACGTTTTCTATGGCGAATACTTAATCAATGCTCAGGGCGAAGACGTTGTTGCTGGTGTACGTACACCTAATCCTATCGCGATGTTGGCTAAAGAAATGCCTAAAGCGCACAAAGAGTTGATGGAAATTCGCAAGAAGCTCGAAAGTCACTTCGGCGATATGCAAGACTTTGAATTCACTGTTGAGCAAAACAAAATGTTTATGTTGCAAACTCGTAACGGTAAACGTACAGGTTTGGCTGCGGTCAGAATCGCTTGCGAAATGAACAAGCAAGGTCTTATGGATGTTAAAACAGCTCTTAAGAAAATTCCTGCTGATTCTATTTCTAGCTTGCTCGTTCCTGTGTTTGACATTGCTGCTCTTAAAAAAGCAAAAGCTGTTGCAAAGGGCTTGGCAGCTGGTCCTGGCGCTGCAACTGGTTCAGTAGTTTTCACTGCTTCTAAAGCAGAATTGGAATGCTCTCGCGGAAACAAAGTTGTTCTTTGTCGCGAAGAAACTTCTCCTGAAGACTTGCGCGGTATGATTGCTTCTGAAGGTATTTTAACTTCTCGTGGTGGCGTAAGTAGCCACGCAGCTTTGGTTGCAAGACAAATGGGTAAAGTTTGTATCTGCGGTGCTTCTGAAATTCACGTCGACTACGCAAAGCGCTTGATGACTATCGGCTCTTTGGTAATCAAAGAAGGTGATGACATTTCTATCGACGGTACTACTGGCGAAGTTTTCTTGGGCAAAATCGCAACTGCTGATAGCGAAGTAAAGCGTGTGTTGTCTGGCAAAATGCCAGCTGCAAAAAGCTATACATACAAGCTTTTCGATACAGTTATGAAGTGGGCTGACAAATATCGCACAATGGGCGTTAGAGCAAATGCTGACAGCCCTGAACAGGCTAAAACTTCTATCGAACTCGGTGCTGAAGGTATCGGTTTGTGCCGCACAGAGCATATGTTCTTTGAAGGCGACAGAATTGCTTATGTTCGTCAAATGATTCTCGCAACTGATACTGCTGAGCGTCAAAAGGCTCTCGACAAATTGTTGCCAATGCAACGCAAGGACTTTGAAGGTATCTTCAAGGCTATGTTGGGTTACCCTGTAACTATCCGCTTGCTCGACCCACCTTTGCACGAATTCTTGCCTCACGAAAGCGCTCAGAGAGTTGCTCTCGCTGAAAAGCTCGGTGTTTCTGCTGAAGCAGTTGCTGCAAGATGCAAATCTTTGGAAGAACAAAATCCAATGCTTGGTCACCGTGGTTGCCGCCTGGGCAATAGCTATCCTGAAATCACAAGAATGCAAGCTCGCGCAATTTTTGAAGCGGCTGCTAATGTGATGAAGACAAGCAAGTCTAAGAAAAAGCTAGTTCCTGAAATTATGGTTCCACTAGTAGGCTTCGAGCAAGAGCTCAAATTCCAAAAGGGCATTATCGACGAAGTCGCTGCAGCTGTAATGAAGGAAAAGAAAATCAAGTTCAACTACATGGTTGGTACTATGATTGAAATTCCTCGCGGTGCTTTGAGTGCAGACAAGATTGCTGAACACGCAGAATTCTTCTCTTTCGGTACAAACGACCTCACTCAAACAGGTTTGGGTATGAGCCGTGACGACGCTGGTAGCTTCTTAGGTCGCTATAAAGATTTGGATATCTTGCCAAAGAATCCTTTTGAAACTATCGACATTGAAGGTGTTGGACAACTCGTAAGAATCGGTGCAGAAAAGGGCAGACAAGCTCGTCCAGGTTTGAAACTTGGTATCTGTGGCGAACACGGTGGTGATCCAGACTCTATCAAATTCTTCAATAGCGTAGGTTTGACTTACGTAAGCTGCTCAGGACCTCGCGTTCCAGTAGCTCGCCTAGCCGCAGCCCAAGCAGCTATCGCATAATAAAAAGATAAGATAGATAAAGTAATTATTAAAGAGGACATTTTATTTAATAAGAATTCTTATTAAATAAAATGTCCTCTTTGTATATATTTTTATAGGACTTTGCTCTACATCCCACAAAAGGCTTTGCCTTTTGAATCCAACAAGGCACTGCCTTGTAGCTGAACGAAGAGGAGAGATAATCTCTATTATCAGTAAAGGAATGGAATAGTTATTCTTAAACAAGAATCAAAGGACGAAGTCCGCCTCTTGAAGAACTTCAAAAACTCATCCTTAAATCCAGCAACAAAGGGCGAAGTCCGCCTCTTGAAGAACTTCAAAAACTCATCCTTAAATTCAGCAACAAAGGACGAAGTCTGCCTCTTTAGAAACTTTAAAAAGTTGACTTTGGGAGGAAAGGTTCGATAAGATAGAGTGTATTGATAAATGAAGAATAAATATACACCTATATTAGTGGCGTTGATAATTCCTTTGCTGGCTGTTGTGTCTGCATTGTTTGTTGTTTATATGAAGAAGACTACTATGCCTTTGGATAATAATGGATTCCCTTATGAATTATACATACAAAATCCAACATCGTGTTTCGGGAATATTTACGATTTCGATGCTCAGATTGATTCTCAATTAGCTATTTTAGATGAGGGCGTTGTGATATCATTAGTTCTTAAAGATGGCAGGTTAGCTGTGTTTATTCCTTCTACTATTTCAGGAAATATTTTTCCAAAACAGCGATATAATTTTTCTGCTAAAGTAGGGAAAAATGGCGAGCTAGAAATCAAGAAAATGCAAAAGCTATGAAATATTTTATATTCTTTTTATTAAGTTTTAATGTGCTCTTGGCGCAAGCCCCTATAACATCTTTACGTCCCTCAAATACAGGTGGGAGTCCTACGAATGTTACGCAAAGTACAAACGTTGACGCAGTTCCTAGTGGCATTTTTGAAAGCAAAACTTTTGAATCTACAACAGACAAAATTTTCGATACCAATAGTGATTCTATTGATATGGATAATGGAACCCTAAATTGGAAGGGTAAAACTTTTAGTGTTGGTAATTCAAAAATAATTCGTGCAAGATTCGAACGTTATCTATCGATAAATTTTAGCGAGCAAGATTTTACAAACTACGCTTCTATAATGGCAGAAATCACAAATTTGCTTTCTCCAAATAATAAAGACTTGATTGAAAATTCTGATTCAGCAGGAGAAGTTTTGCGCTATGCGTGGACGCGTCTTTTTGATGCGGCAGAGTATGATTACGACGCCAAGTGTTCATTGCTTATTGCAAATAATGTAAACAATGTTTTTAGAACAAGAAATGGTGCAAATTTAACAAGATTACATCTTAATGATTTAAAACAAGAACACGCACGCGAGCTCGTTGTTCAGTCGCAACAATTGAAAATGATAGCAGCACCTGCAGGTCAAATCGTAGGCGGAACTGAAAGAAACCAAAAACAAAGAGAGAAAATTTTAGGAATATCTCAAGCACCGCAGATAGAACATAGTACAGAGCGTATAGTAGGTGCAAAAGCTCAAGTAGTGGCAGCAGAAACCACTTTGGCGGCAATGGGCGCAGGAGCAGTTTTGCAATATCAATCGCAAATAGTTTCGTTACTTCTTTCAAGACGCTTTCATCACGTAGTAGTTGCTACATCTTTTTATAGAAACCTTTTTAAAAGCACATCTCAAGCCTTCGAAGTTGGCAAAGAAGATTTAGCAACACTTTTTCCTATTCAAAACTTCATACCTACAGCAGACGCTGTTGAAGGCTTGGCAATGGAAGCTCGGATAGATGTTTTGACAGGGCTTAAAGCTGTGAATTCTCTTTACGATAGCGGTCAAAAATATGGGGCTATGCAAAGACTTTTAGAGACATTTTTGCTAGGCGAAAATGAACCAGAAATTTTAAATTTTCCTTACGATAAAAAACAAGTGCTCTTAAAAATTTATAAAGAAGCATCTGCAATAAAAGACCTTTCTGATAACAGAGACTTAGATGGTATTGAAGAAGTTTTGGCATCGATAGAAAAAGATGCGAACGACTTTCCAACAACAGAAGTGATGTCTAAAGTTAAAGTTGCAAAGCGCGCAAGCAATTTAAAAGTTATGGCAGCAACTCAAGCGGCAGCAATGGGTAGATTAGATGAGGTCGAAAAAAATATGACTCAAGCAGCTGAAATCTGGCCATTGAATCCTGAGCTTGAAAAATTAAATACAGAACTTGTAGGTTACGCTGTTGGCGGAACAGAATATGTAAAGAAGTTTGATGCTCTTTATGCACGTAACGATTATCGCAATATAGCGGCAGAGGCGATAGAGTTCGGAATGGCTTTGCGTCAAGACGAAAGCAGAACTGCAAAATTAAAAGAAGTTATATCCTTGATATCGCAGATAGATTTGTTAGTTGCGCAAGCAAAAGCATTCGAGTCGCAAGGTAATTATTATTTTGCTTGGGAGCTTTTGGAAAATGCGAAAAATTTTGATGCAAAAGATCCTGTATTAGCAGAAGCAAGAGGCTCATTAGCACCAATGGTAGCTGATTATGTAAAAGCTCTTGATGCGGCTCGTAGAGCCGAAGAAGTAGGGGAATATCCGAAGGCATTGAATTTATATTTAAAAGCAATAGAGATATTTCCATCTTCGCAAATTTGCAGGGCATCAGTAGAGAGAGTTGCTAAAAAATACGTGCCTAAAGCAGAATAAAATTTTTGAAAATAAAAATATAAAAAAGTAAAAAAGAGGATTTTGTAAAAAAATCTTCTTTTTTTATGTGTGTAAAATGTCAATAAGTTGACAAAAAAATGGTTGCCTTTGTGTGTAATCAAAATAGAGTTTATACTTTAATTTTATGGAAAAAGAAAAATCATTTGCAAAGACTACACGTCGTGCCACAAAGCCCAATGAGGATAGTCGCGATTCTTTGCTAGCAAGAGAGCTACCTCATAGCAAAGATGCCGAGGAAGGTTTGCTTGCAAGTATGATTCTTGATGCCGAAGGCTCTAACGTTGTAAATACCTGTATTTCAGCTAAACTACAACCAGAATATTTTTTCTTTCCACGTCATCAAAAAATTTTTAAAGCAATCCTTGAAATGAACAAGGTTGGGGTTCCCTGCGAAGAAATTGCGCTTGCAGAAAAACTTTTGCAAATGGGTGAGCTCGAAAATATCGGTGGAATCAGCGAACTAAACCGCATATCTAGCCGTATAGAAACTTATGCTCATTTCAATTTGTGGTTAGATATTGTGCGCGAAAAGTTCTTTATGCGATCTCTGATTCAGGCTTGTGGAAAAGCTATGGAGGGCGCTTACGACAGCGTTGGCGATTTTAATGAATATCTTGATTCTGTTGAGCAAGGCATCTTGCGCATTAGCCAAGATAGAATTCAAGATACCGCAAAAAGCATAAACACAGCAGTCGACGAAGGTATTGTAAATATCCAAAAAATGATTCAGGGTAAGGGTGCTCTGACTGGCGTTGCTACTGGATTTACAGATTTAGACAATATCACTAGAGGTCTGCATAAAACTGAAATGATTGTTATTGCGGCTCGCCCAGGTATGGGTAAGACATCTATTGCACTGAATATGGCTGAGTCTGCAATTTTCCTTCCGGAGCCTGTTAAAGTTTTGATATTCTCTTTGGAAATGGGTGCGAATCAATTGGCGACTCGTATGATTTGCTCAAGGGCGCGCATCGACCAATCTAAGCTGCGTAGCGGATTTTTAGAAAACAATAAAAAGCAAGATTTGGTTACAGCTGCTGGCGAGCTCAAGCGCGGATATTTATGGATAGATGATTCATCTGATATGAACATTCTTGAAATGCGCGCAAAGGCAAGGCGTCTTAAACAACAGCACGGAATTGGGCTTGTTATTGTCGACTACTTACAGCTTGTAAAAGGTACAGATTCTAGGGTTCCTCGCGAGCAACAGGTTGCTGAAATTTCTCGTGGTATGAAAGCTATGGCGAAAGAATTAGATTTGCCTGTCATAGTTTTGGCCCAGTTAAATCGCGAAACTGAAAAAGAAAATCGTGACCCTCGTCCTAGCGATTTGCGCGAATCTGGTTCTATCGAGCAGGATGCCGACATTATTTTGCTCTTGAGCTGGAAGAAGAAATCTGACAGAGATGAACAATTACAAAATACTCAAAATCTAGTTAAGCTAACTATAGCAAAGCATAGAAACGGTCCCACCGCAGTTGTGGATCTTATATTTAATAAAAATTATACTCGCTACGAAAATTATTTACCGACATCACAAGAAAATGATTAGAATTTTATTTGGCATTTTATCACTCTTTCTAGCTTGCTCTGCTTTTGGGCAAAGCTCTACTTTCGCAGGACAGCCACAAATGGCAACTTCTTCCGCGAATCAAAAAGAGGAACAACCCATTATTGGCAATATTAACATCAAGTTTGAGGGCGTTCAAAGTATCGCTAAAGAAGCCGTTATGGCTCACTTGAAAGTGAAAAAAGGTAATCCTTTCGATCAGAAATCTTTGGATGCATCTATTAGATCTTTGTACGAGACTGGCTTGTATGAGTATATTGAAGCTCAAAGAAGCATCAATACTAACGGTCAATTAGATATTTCTTTCTTGATAGTTCCTAAGTATAGAATTGCTCAACTTATCTTTAGGGGTAATCACGAATTTACTGCGAGTCGCTTGCAAGAAGAAATTGAAAGCTATGCAAGTTCTACATTGGACGAAGTAAGAATCAAAAGAGATGCTGATAAATTGATAGAATTTTATCGTAAAAAGGGCTTCTCTTTGGCAACGGTGAAATTTTCAGTAGAGCGCAATAGCGAAAGGGGCGAGGGCGCTGTGATATTTGATATCAATGAAGGTAATGATATCAAAATCATCAACATATATTTTGAAGGCTCTGAGGAACTCGAAGGTGACGGATCTGTATTTTTTGCAAAGGCTGCAGATTATGTTTCTAAACAAAAGCGAAAAGATATGGCGCTCACAGTTTCGTCAACCGACTTGCTTCGCGAGATGAAAACAGATACTTGGATTTGGCTAATTTCTCATATCACAGATAACGGACGCTTCAAGCAGTCTGAGTTTGAAGAAGACTTAGAAAAAATTCGTACCTACTACAAAAATAAGGGCTATTTGGATGTTTTCTTAGACGAATCTAAAATACGCTTTGACTTCCCAGATCCTGATGAACCTGGTGATATGGATATCATTATTCAAGTTCAAGAGGGCAAGCAGTACAGAACTGGCGACATTACAATCGCAGGCAACACTTTGTTTCCAACTGAAGATTTGATTTTGCTTATGGATTTGGAAAAAGGTGATGTTTTCTCTCCTGCAAAAGTAGACTCTTCTGCTGAAAATCTTCGCGATTATTATGGTCAGTTTGGTTATCTTGATACCTTTGCAAGAATGAAGAAAATTCCAAATACTCAAACTGGTGATATCGATTTGAACGTAGAAATAGTTGAGAGCGAAAGATACTATTTGGAATCTATAAATATTCAAGGCAACACAATTACAAAGTCCGAAGTTATCATTCGCGAATTGGCTTTGGCTCCTGGAGAAATCTTTGACTTGGTGCGTATGAAAGATTCTGAAAATCGCCTGCGCAACACCCGCTATTTTGAAGACGATGTTAAGCTCACTCCAGAACCTACAAATGTTCCTAATCGCAGGAATTTGAAAATTCAAGTTAAAGAGGGTAGAACTGCTTCTCTTACTTTCGGTGCAGGTTTCTCTACTGTTGAAAGTTTGGTTGGTACTGTCGAGTTGACTGTAAGTAATTTCGACTGGCAAAATTATAGTAATCTTTTCCGTGGCGCAGGACAAAAATTCCGTATCAGAGCGTCGATGGGTCTTTACACAAACCAAGTTATTTTGAGCTTTGAAGAGCCTTGGGTTTTCAATAGACAAGTTGCTTTCGGTTTTGATTTGTTCAGAACAGACTCTGGTTACTATTCAGATTATTATTCTGAATTGCGCACAGGTGCAACTTTCTACCTAAGAAAGCGTATTTATGAGCTTATTGAAGCTCGCTTAGCTTACACTATCGAAAACGTTAATATTTATGATGTTGGCTCTCTTGCTCCGCCTCCGATTATGAATGAAATTGGTAACCGTTCGATTTCTGAAATCAACCTTAGCTTCTTGCGCGATACTCGCGACAACTATATGATGCCTACTTCGGGCACTCGCTTTGAGTTCTTGCAAACTTTCGCAGGTGGTCCTTTGTTCGGTCAAACAAATCTTTATAGAATTGAAGCTCGCGCTGGCTACTGGGTTCCTACTTTTGATTTCGGTGCTCAAGTTTTCTCTGTCGTTGCAAAGACAGGTACTGTTATGGGTTACGGCGGTAGAGATGTTCCTTTCTTCGAAAAATATTTCTTAGGTGGCGCGTATAATATGCGTGGTTTTAAATATCGTAAAGTTGGTCCTATTGATGCTCCTACTGGAGAACCTATCGGTGGTAATACTTTTGGATTCTTGTCTTTGGAATACTCTATTGAATTGTTCAATCCCGTACGCTTTGCAGTGTTCTACGACATCGGCTTTGTTAATTCAGGATCTTGGGATTGGAAAGTATCTAACTACAATGACAATATCGGCGTAGGCTTGCGTATCGTTATTATGGGTGCTCCAATGCGCATAGACTTGGGTATGCCTATCACCACTGGCGACTATAATGACGATGGTATGCAATTTAACTTTTCTTTCGGAACTATATTCTAAAAAGAAATTTTTCTAAACTTAAATTTTTTGGAACAAAATAACAAAAACAGTTTCTTATATATAATAAATCATAAAATTATGAAAAAAATAATAACAACATTTGCCGCATTCTTTACTGCGGTCGTTCTCTGTTCAGCTCAAAATATCTTTGTGGTAGATATGGCGAAAGCTCATTCAAACTACTACAAGGCAAAGGCAGCTGACGCTCAGTTGAAAACAGTTGTAGATTCTACAAGTCAAGAGTTGCAACGTCTCGACGCTAAACGTCAAGAGCTCGCAAAACCATTGCAAGACTTGCAAGAAAAAATGACAAATCCTGCTGTAACAGACGATGCTAAAAAAGATATCGTTAAAGAAGCAGAACCAAAGATTCTTGAGTTAAGACAACTCGAACAAAATATGCAAACTCTTCAACAAGAAACAAGAAATCGTTTGCAACAACAAGCTCAACAAATCGCAGCAGTACACCGCGAAGAAATTATCGCAGTTGTACAAAAAGTTGCAGAAGCTAAAAAAGCAGATTTCATTATCGAAAAAGCAGGAGCATATTTCAGCAAAGCATCAGCTGATATCACTGAAGACGTCATTAAAGAATTAAATAAAGACGCTCCAGCAGAAGCACCAGCTCTCACTCTCCCAGCTGAATCTAAATAATAAATAGAGAATAAAATTATATTTTAAAAAGGGCATTTTATTAATAAGAATTCTTATTAAATAAAATGCCCTTTTTGTTTATATTTATTTTCTATTTAATTATTGCGAAGCTCTCTTTTTAAGGGGGCTTTTTGCCCCCTTAGATCCCCGCGCAAAGGCTGGTTTCGCCTTTGCAATCCAAAGCAAGTGCGACTTGCAGCGAAGAGGACCTTGTGCAAAGAAGACTCACCGCATTGCTTCGCAATTGCTGTTCGCGATTAGCTAAATGAACAATGAAGAATGAAAAAATTAGCAGGCAGTGCCTGCTTCCATTGCCCATTCGGAGCATCCTCTTCGCGGACATCGCACAATGTGCACTGGAAAATGTTTTTTTCAAATTAGATTAAGGATTTGCAGCGAAGAGTAGTCATAGTCTGCAATGATGTTCATACGCATTGCTTCGCAATTGCTGAATGCGATTATTTGGTAATGAAAAATGAACAATTATTTACATAATAGCTTTTCTTTTTTCTCCGTGACAGTCTGACGACAAGTTGAACCCTACATAACGTATTCCATCCTACGCCTCGAAGCGTTGTGAAATAAGTCCACGTGCAGATATTCTCTTGTCGTCAGACTGTCACGGAATGAGAGGAGAAGATAATCTCTATCATTAATAATAGAGTGGAGCCCCATCCTTAAATTTAGAGACAAAAAGCGAAGCACGCCTCTTTAGAAAGTAAAAAGAAAATTGATGCGCACTTGAATCGGAAGTTATTGAATTTTTCTAAAAGAAAAATTCAATGAACGATTCAAGTGATGGAACCGTCGTATAGCGAGCAATTGCAAGTACTGCGCTTGCAGCCTCACCAATATGGATGCAAACCCCGTTTGCCTCGGTTGCAAGCTGAGCAAGCTTGCCGAGGTTCAAAAGGGCGAGAAGCCCTTTCCTTTAGGGGTTTATAAGGGGCTACGCCCCTTAGTTATCTCTTGAGAAAGTTAGTGAGTTTAGCGAGTGCTTTAGCGCGGTGGCTGATGGAGTTTTTGAGGTCGGAGCTTATTTGGGCGGATGTTTGGTCGTGTCCATTGATGATGAAGAGAGGGTCGTATCCGAATCCGTTGAAGCCGACTTCACCATGATTTATTCTGCCTTCAAATGAGGCTTCGAAAATATGTTCTGAGGAGTCTGGGCAGATTAGGGCAATGGAGCAGACAAATCTTGCAGTGCGCTTTTCGTCTGGTACTCCTTCTAGTTTGCGAAGGAGTTTCTTGTTGTTTTCTAAGTCCGCATTATCGCCTTTTACGTTTGCGTAGCGAGCAGAGTAAATTCCTGGAGCTCCATTTAGAGCGTCCACAACAAGACCACTATCGTCTGCAAGAATGTAGGCATCGTTTGGTGCAATTGATTTTAAGGCGTGAGCTTTAATCATAGCATTCTCTGCGAATGTGCAACCTGTTTCTTCGTGAGGAGGCATACCGCCTAAATCCTTTGCGCATCCTACGCAAACAGTGCTATTTAGCATTTCAGAAAATTCGCGAACTTTATGTTGATTTGATGTCGCTATGTAAATTTTTTTCATTTTGTAGATGGCGGAGTTTTTAAAAGACGAACTTGTAGTGCAGAATTAAATTCTGAAAATTCGTCATTAGTTTCTTCTTTCAAAGAAACACAAATCGCGCCCATACGAGAATCAAAGTAGTCAAGGCAAGAAACAAAAACTGCTTCGGGAGTAGCAGGTCGAACAGCAGCGCCCCATTCGAGCTCTCCGTGATGGCTTAAAATTATGTGCTCGAGTCTTTCGGTAATGTCGGCATCTAGGTCAGATTTTATCGATGCTTTGCGTATGATTCTGTAACCTGATATCGTGTGACCTTGCAGGTACCCCGAGCGAGTTTTGTTGAATGCAAGACCTTGATTGTATTCTTCAATCTTACCAATGTCGTGAAGAATACAGCCTGCAAGAGCGAGTGATTTATCAACAAAAGGATAGAAGGGTAAAAGGTTTTTTGCAGCCTTTGCCATGCTTAAAGAGTGGTCCAAAAGTCCGTGAACGTATGCGTGATGCATCTTTGTTGCGGCTGTTGATGTATAGAAATTTTCGCCTGCATAAGAGAGCGCAAGCTTGACGGTTTCGCGCAAAGTTTCGTTAGGGATTTCTTCAATTATAGCATCTAAATCTTTGCGCATAGATTCAGGACTATTGGGCGAAACTTCGACAAGCATATTCATATAATTGCTAGCTTCGCTTTCATCTATCTTAGTTACGCTCTCAATTCTTGGGCTGAATTTTTCATTATAGAAATCTACTTTGCCAGAAATTTTAAAAATGTCGCCAGCCTTAGAATCTTTCAACATCAGGTAAAATGCGCTATCGATGAACAACATTATAGTTGTAGATGCGCTGTTGTCTTTGAAATCTACAACCAAAAACTCTGAGCCGTTTTTTGCGATTTTTTTCTGAGCCGATGTCAACAGTACTACAGACTCAAAGCTTTCGCCTCTATTCATTGATTTGATTTGTGATATTTTCAAAATTTCATTCATAGGGATATTAGAATTTAAAGAGGAAAAACATTCAATAAAAATTGGCATAAAAAAACGTTAAGAAATTTTCCTAACGTTTTTTTAGAAAAAGAAGAATAAAAATTATCTGTTTTTCCAGTGAGCAATAAGAGTCTTGCCAATATCAGAAGGGGTAGGAGCAATGGCGATTCCAGCATCTTCCAACGCCGCAATCTTGTCGCTAGCAGAACCAGACTTACCTGCAATGATAGCGCCTGCGTGACCCATTCTCTTGCCCTTAGGAGCAGTAGAGCCAGCGATAAATGCAGCCACAGGTTTTTTGCAATTTGCTTTGACCCAAGTTGCGGCACGTTGTTCGCCCATACCACCGATTTCACCTATCATAATGATAGCTTCAGTTTCTGGGTCTTCATTGAACATTCTGATAGCGTCAACCATACCTGTTCCATTGATGGGGTCTCCGCCAATGCCTATGCAAGTGCTCTGACCGTATCCCAATGAAGTTGTTTGCCACACAGCTTCGTATGTAAGAGTTCCTGAACGGCTAACAATTCCGATATTACCTTTGCGATGAATATATCCTGGCATAATACCAATCTTACATTCTTCAGGAGTAATAATCCCTGGGCAGTTAGGTCCAATCAATCGAGAAATGCAGTCAGAGTCGTTAAGGCGCGCTTTAACCAAAGACATATCTTTAACAGGAATACCTTCTGTAATGCAGACTATCAAAGGAATCTGAGCATCTGCAGCTTCAAGAATTGCATCTGCTGCGAATGGAGGGGGAACAAAAATAGCACAAGCATTTGCGCCTTCGTTTTCCACTGCTTCGCGCAATGAATTGAAAATTGGAACTTTGTTTTCAAAAAGATTTCCACCTTTACCAGGAGTTACACCGGCAATAATCTTTGTGCCGTATTCCATACATAGTTTAGCGTGGAATGCACCTGCTGCGCCTGTGATTCCACTGACAACGACTCTAGTATCTTTGTTAACTAATACGCTCATTTTTTAACCTTTGACTATGTTGACGATTTTTTGTGCTGCATCAGAAAGAGAGTCAGCAGGAACTAAATCAATACCGCTATCTCTAAGCATTTGTTTGCCTTCTTCAACATTTGTGCCCTCGAGTCTTACAACAAGAGGTAACTTTAAATTGATTTTTTGACAAGCTGCAATCACGCCAGCTGCAATAATATCGCAACGCATAATGCCACCAAAAATGTTTATCAAAATACCTTTAGTATTTGAGTCGCTCAACAAAATGTTGAAAGCTGCCACAATAGAATCTTCTGTCGCACCACCGCCTACATCTAAGAAGTTAGCAGGGCTACCTCCGTAGTATTTGATGATATCCATAGTTGCCATTGCAAGCCCTGCACCATTTACCATACAAGCAATATTGCCATCTAGCTTAATGTAGTTAAGTCCGTGTTTGTTTGCTTCGAGTTCAAGAGCATCTTCTTCATTTGGGTCTTGAAGCGTTGCTAGATCTGGGTGCCTGAACAAAGCGTTGTCGTCTAAAACAACTTTGGCGTCGAGAGCGATAATCTGTTTTTCTTTAGTAAGAACAAGAGGATTAACTTCTACAATAGAACAGTCTTTTTCCCAGAAGAGATTGTAGAGACCTTGAATCAAAACAGCGAATTGTTTGAAAAGTTCTTTTTCGCCAAAGCCCAAGAAGTAAGCGAGTTGGCGAATGTGAAAAGGTTGAATTCCATTTTCAGGATGAATGATAGAGCGGAATATTTTTTCAGGAGTTTCTTCCGCAACTTTTTCAATATCCATACCACCTTCTGTGGAAGTAATGATAAGAACTCTGTTAGAGATTCTATCCATAATTATCGCAAGATAATATTCTTTGTCGATATTAGTAAGCTCGTTAAAATAGATAGTCTTTACCGTTTTACCTACATCACCAGTTTGCTTTGTTATTAAAACATTTCCCCACATTTTTTTAGCAATGCTTTCTGCTTCTTCGCGTTTAGCAACGTGAACACCGCCTTGAAAGCCATCTGTAAAGACGCCTTTGCCTCTGCCGCCTGCATGTATTTGACTTTTGACA
>JGI994J12354_10002806_pt1 | contig 16633 bp, 17 predicted proteins | sample IntmicLarv3ML3BL_FD_12354 | JGI IMG/M metagenome (IMG submission 12354) | reverse complement strand
TAAAAAATGGCTTGTCCGGCAAGCCCAAAATCCGCATCCGGGTGGGCTTGTGTTGGGACAGGGCTTCGGCCACCGCGCCGCCCAAACCGCCATGGGTGCTATGCTCCTCCACAGTGACCACCAGCCCCGTCTGTGCGGCTTCCAGAATGGCCTGCATGTCCAAGGGGCGCAGGGTGTGCATGTCGTAAACGGATACGGGAATCCCTTTGGCAGCCAGCATCTGTGCGGCTTGCCATGCATGATAGACCATCTCTCCGCAAGCGATGAGCGCGGCAGCATCGCCGCTTTTCAACCGGTTGGCCTTGCCTACCACAAAGGGCGCGTCTTCCTCATAAAGAAGCGGAACCCCACCGCGCCCCATGCGCACATAGGCAGGCTTGTCAGATTGCGCCAAGTACTTTGTCAGCGCCCTCATTTGTGCTCCATCCGACGGCAGAAAGATTTCCAAGCCGGGAATGGCACGCATGAGGGCAATATCCTGCGTGGCATGATGGCTGGTGCCCAGCGCGCCATAGCTTACGCCTCCGGATACTCCTATCACCTTCACATTCATCTGGGAATAGGCCACATCCACCTTGATTTGCTCCGCCGAGCGCAGGGAGTAAAAGCAGGCGGGGCCGCAAACAAAGGGGCGAAGCCCTGCATTGGCCAGTCCTGCTGAAATGCCGATGGCATCCTGCTCGGCAATGCCGCATTCCACGAACTGGGCAGGGAGCTCATTGGCAAAATCCGTCAGGGTGACAGACCCCCGGCTATCTGTGGCCACGGCAAACAGGGTGGAATTGTCTCTGGCAAGGGTCAAAAGGGATTGGGTAAACGCCATTCTGACAGCTTCGGTTTTCATGCCCAAGAAACCCCCTTTACACCTAGCGCTTGGTATCCTTCTTCCAATTGCTGAGCTGTAGGCACTTTGTGATGCCAGTCCTTTTGGTTTTCCGCAAAGGGAAGCCCCTTGGCCTTCACTGTATGGCAAATCAGGCAATGGGGCTTTCCATTGCCCTGTGCGCTGTGGAAATAGTGTTGCAACGCCTGAATGTCGTGGCCGTCTATCTCCGTCACATCCCAGCCAAAGGCAGCCCATTTGTCTTGAAAGTTCTCCAGCGCCATGACCTGCTCGGTGGTGCCGCTGATTTGCAGGCCGTTGCGGTCAATGATGGAAAAGAGGTTATCCAGCTGGTAATGGGCACCTGCCATGGCCGCTTCCCACACGCTGCCCTCAGCCTGCTCTCCATCACCCATCACCACAAAGGTGCGGTAGCTTTTGCCCAGCCGCTTGGCGCCCAGTGCCATACCCACGCCAACGGGCAGCCCATGCCCCAATGCCCCGGTGCAAACCTCCACACCGGGGATTTTGTTGCTGGGGTGCCCAATCAGGCGGCTTCCAGCAATGGAGAAGTCCCGAAGCTCGGCTTTGGGAAAAAAGCCCCGGTCAGCCAATAGCGCCAAATATCCTTCCACACTATGCCCCTTGCTGAGCAGGAAGCGGTCACGCTCCTGAAAGGCGGGATCCTCGGGTTTCACATGTAACACATCGTAATACAATACGCTTAAGATATCCAGCACAGAAAGCGCACCGCCCGTGTGGCCAGTGTTCGCCCGGTGGATCATGGTAATCGCATCTGCCCGCCTTTCATTGGCAAGCCTTGCGATGGTTTGCGCGTCCATTCTTCTATCTCCTTTGCAAAGGGTGTGATCATTCTTTCCCCAAATTCCGGCTGTGGCCAGTTGGGCTTTAGCAAGATGGTTACGTTGCTATTTGCGCTGCAGGCTCAACCATTCCAACACGCTGATCTCCCGGCCATTTGCGACCACAGGCTGGTTGTCGTAATCCAATCGGCAATCCCCATTGAACAGCGGAATCCATGCGAAGTGGGCATTGTATTCATAGGGCTTTCCGTTTTCCCCCAAAAACCCTTCGTGGATATCGTGAATGCTGTCCCAGAAAGTGAAATGGACCGGGCAGCTCACTGCCTTGAGCCGTTGGTATGTAGGTACCACCGTGTCTTCCGGCTTCACGATAGGGTCTGCCTTTGCATGGGTGAACCAGATGGGAAGATGCTTTATGCTTTCAATCTCCTCATCTGCGATGACCTCGTCGTACAGCGCTTCGCAAACAGGGAAAGCGGCGGCAAAATAGGTGGGGTGGTTGAGGATCATCCGCATGGTCATAAAGCCGCCGTTGCTGTCGCCACCGATATAAATCCGGTCAGGGTCAATATCGGTATGGCGCGCAACAAAACACTCAATCGCATCAAACAGCGCATCCGCATACATGCTTTTTCCGCTGCGCCCATACTGGCCAGAGCCATCGTCCAACCAGAAGGTTTGGCATTGGGGGGCAAAGAGGTACGCGCCATCAAAGTACTGTTGAACCTCAGGCGTTGCCATGGCCACAACCTTATTGGCTGTAAAGGGAATCCAAGTGTCAAACCCACCCTCGCCCGCGCCGTGCAGCCACACGATCAGCGGCTTTTGGGCCTGTGTGCTATCGGGGACAAAGTAGCCGTAGCGCATGGGGTGAACCGGATGCTCTGTTTTCCCCAACACCCATCCGTCCAAATCAGGCGCCTTGCGGCTCAAGCACAGGTCATAAACCATGCCAGACAGCATCCCCGTATCCGTTTGGATTCCGGCAATTTGGGTGACGACAAAGCGGTTGGCAATGTACACATTGACCCCTTCCGGCGCGCAAATGGCCGCAGAAAGCGGCATGGTAGGGCCATAGGCTAGGCATAGAGTAATGCAGCTGCCCACCTCACATTTGTTGCCGTCTAGATCAGACGCATAGGTATCCGTCAGGGGAACGTAGCCACGGCTCGGCTCCTTGTCATCCGGCGTAAACCAGCTTTTGGGCAGCTCCAGCACCTTGCCGTTTTTATCTAGCCGCTCACAGTATACACTGAACTGCTTGGTGCTGACCTGCTGAGAAGATACCGCTCCATCCACCGGAAGCACAAGCTTTGTGATATAAGGGCCGTAGTCAGTGACTCTCATGATGGCATGATATCCGTTTCCCATAACCGTCCCTCCTAAAATCCATAGATAGCAAGCCATTCCAGCATCAGTTCCCGCCAATGGCCTACGTGTTCATTTTGGTAGCCGCCGCAATAGCCATCCGTCATGCCAACACCATGAGGGCAAAAAGGGAAAAGATGGGCTTCGCAGCGAACGCCCGCTTCAGCCAGCGCCCGAATCATGATGCTCATGAGCCGCGGGTCGTCCTGATCGCTTCCCTGCCACATAAAGAAGGGGGGCGTTTCCGGCGTGACATATTTATCCGGCGAGGCATAGTGGAAATCGGCAATCTCGGGATCGCTGATGATGCTGACCAGTCCGTTGGTGAGCTGGGAGGACATGGAGAAGGCTCCATAGCTCAGCATGGCGGCATTGGGTCGGCTGCTGATGCGCTCCACTGGATCAGGGCTTTCCCTGTTTCCAGCATCAAAATGCACAGCAGCCAGCGCGGACAGGATGCCGCCTGCTGAGCAGCCCTGCACGCCGATATGGCAGGGGGCAATATCCAATTCTTCTGCCATGCTGCGAATCAGCCGCACGGCTCGCTGAATGTCTTTCACGGATACGCGGATGGGATATGGCTTTACACGATAGTCGAGAATCGCGGCGTCAATACCATTTTTGTTTAGCATGTGTACCATGGGCAGCCCTTCAAAATGGATGGCTTTCACATTGAACCCGCCTCCGGGAGACACCAAAACACAGGTGCGGTGACGATTCTTCCGGGCAGGAAAGTACGCGATTTGCGGACGGTTCTGATAGGCATAATCCCCGCCCTCCTGCCAGAGGGGAACTTCGCCCTTCCACAGGGACAGGGTTTCAAACCGCGCAATGAGCTGATTGTGCGCCTTTTTCAAGTACAGGACACGCTCCGGTTCTTCCGTCATTCCCCGAAGGGCTTCCCCGATCTGCCGATTTCCCATGTCCTCCTGTTCATACATTTGATTCAGCAAACGGGTATTTTGCTCAAACATGATCCAAATCTCCTTCGCTTCGTTCAGGTGTTATCCGCCTTGGCAAGCGCCCGATTTGGCCATAGGCCTCAGCAAAGCGCTTCTCCGCTGAGCCGCGTAATCAGCACCGCCAGCCCTTCGTGGCCGGGCAATCCAACGGTGATGTCTCCATGAACGCCAGACACGGCTTGCTTGCGCGTCATGCCCCAAATGTCGATGATTTCCACCTTGTATTGTCCCTGCTCAGGGAGTTTTAGCGAAATGAAGGATCGCACCTGACGCTCCAGATAAATCAGGCGGAAATCCGGGTGCTGGCCAATGGGCCGGGTCATTTCCTTCTGGATTTGGCGGCGTCCTTTGTCCGATTCCATCTCCCAGATCATTTTGATCAGCTGCTTTTGCCCCTCGGAGCTTGCGTTTCCGTTAGGGTCGCGCACAGCCTGAGCGCAAGCAGGCTCGATGGGACCGGGGAGGCTCCGAAGGACTTCGGCAAGGAACTGGAGTCGCGCAGGCGTTTGGCCGTAGAGCTTGCCGCCCTTGGCCCACCATAGCACCTCATCATCCCGGTGGAAGGTCTCGCCATGGGAGATGTAGCATCCGAAAGCCACCATTGCCCATGCACGGTTCATAAACTCGAAACCACTCAGGTTGCCCCAGGAAAACTCAAGATCGCCCTCATAGCCGAATTCATCATCAATGGTGGGCAAGCCGTACTCGTCACGAACGCTGAACACCTCTCCGGGATCGGCACATTGCAGGGATACATGGGTCATCCAAGGGCGCTTTGGATACGGCGTAATCCAATCATGAGCGCTGACCAGATGATGGTACGGATCCTCGGCTGCCAACATCTCGCCAAACTGATCCCAATCGGCAATGGTTTTGCCAAAGGAGAATTCATACTCATTGGACAATGCCCACCAAACATTGTGATAGGCTCCCAAGCGGCGAATCGCGTAATGCAGATAGGTCAGATTGTCCTCCTGCTTCATGGTGCTCAATCCCCAGCGGTCATAGGGATGGAACAGGATGATGTCCGCCTCCAGCCCCATCTCCGCCAGCGCACAGATACAAAAGTCCAGATGCTGCCAATAGCGTTGATCGGGGCGCGTCACATCCCATACGCCATCCTCTTTTTTTTCAAAGGGATAAAAGGCAGGATCATTGTGGTTATAGGGCATGCTCTTGGGGAAGACACACATGCGCACCTTGTTAAAAGGCGAGGATTTCAATGTCTCCAGGGTTTCCTCAATCATTTCGGGGGGTTGGTGAACCCAGGCATAGCAGGTTGTGCCCATGGGGATGAACCGTGCGCCGTCATCATAATAGAAATGATGCCCTTGGGTGCGCACGGGTCCATGTACGCCCCTCTTGGGCGCGATGCAGTGGAAATCCCCTTCCACGGACTCGCCTTCCCATGCAACGGCATAGTGCCAATCGCCCTGTCTGTCCGGCATGAAGCGGAGGGTGCCCTCATTGGCATTTTCCGCAAAGCCCTTGATGCAAACGGAGTGATCGCCACAAGAAAAGACGCCTCCAGGATATCCACTGCGCTGCTGCTTGGGCATGGTGACTTCAAACACTTCATATTGATGGATCGATTCCATAGGGGGTTCCCTCCTTATGCTGTTTCGCAATGGTTTCTTCCGAATAGACAATAGAAGCCCGACCGTACTCCGCAACATAGGCGGGGCGCATCCCTCGCAGGAAGGCAGCGGGCGCATCCTTGCGAGTCTCCTTGTGATCTAGGATCATCCTGCACAGGGTTTCCATATCCTTTAAAAGCGCAAGGCACACGGGATTATCGGTTCCCGGCTTCATATACCGCTGCCCGTAATGCCCCGTGAATATCGTGGGCGGCTGGGGAAGCGAAGCGAGAAATGCGGAGGCATTTTGCAGGCTTTTCAGGTATTGCGCGATGGATAAGGATTCCATTAAATGCATCCAGACACCGGCACCAGAGCCGACGGCATCCCCCGTAAAGAGAAGGTTGCCGGAAGGCACATAAAAAAGTGTGGAGCCGGCTGTGTGCCCGCTCAAGCCGAGCGCATAGATCGTAAGATCGTCGATAGAGAGCCTATCGCCATCTTGAAAGCGTTGATAACGCGAATTATCTGTATTTTGTTGGACGTCCATTCGATTGCGCATGTTGGGGAGTAAAGGGATATCCTGTTCATGGAGATAGACCGTGTCGAATTCGTCCGCATGGCGCATGTGGTCTGGATGGGCATGGGTAATCAAAAGGGTGACTGGCTTGCGGGTCAATTGCTCAATCACAGGCCTGAGTGGCTCGTTTGCCATTCCCGTGTCAATCAGGACAGCCGCGCCCTTTCCTTCCAGCAAGTAAAAGGACGATCCATTGCCATCATCCAAGCGAAGCACGCCAGCGCGCTCAGGGAACACACTGATGGATCCTATTTTCTCGTTCATCTCATTCAGACTCCTGCCAAGAAGGAGGGGGCAGCCGGTTACTGCCGCATCCGTGCTGCCCCCAACCTTTATTTTGCGATGACCGCATTAAGTGATTCGTTCTTAGGTGCGAGGTGGATTTCTTTACTTTGCAATCAGCGCATTCATTTCATCTAAAACAGGCTGCACGATCCCCTGCATATCAGCGCACCATGCCTGCCAGTTTTCATGCAGATCACCATCCTTGGTAATCAAATTGGCATAATCATCCACATACATGGCTTGGACGGCGCCCAAACGCGTCTTGGCATCGGAGGTATGGAAGGTGTATGTCCAGTCGATTTCGCCAAGGCTATCCTTGAGCAGGCCATACTTGTCAATATACTGCTCCTGCTGCTTGCTGGTGGCCTTCGCTAGGTAAGACGGGTTGATAATGGAGAAGTCGTCAGAGCGGGAAGCCAGCGTGCAGAAAAAACGGTTGGAAGGATACAGGTCGCTTGTGGTGTATTCATGCAGCATAGTGTAGGTGCCATCTTCGGCCTTGGTGAAATCAACGCCTTCAATGCCAAGGTGAATCAGATCCTGTCCCTCAACAGACAGCGAATACTCAATGATGTCCATGATGCGGGCGAACTTCTCATCGTCGATGTCAGGGTTGAAAATCAAGGCGCCAAAGTAGTTGGTGGCTTCGGCGGAATGGTACACGCCCTCGTCATCGGTGATAAAGAAAGAGCACAGGGATTCGTCAGGATCAAGGCCGGATTGGATCATCTCATTGGTGAACAGGATGTAGTTTGCAGCCAAGCCGCCCGCGTAGAACATGGCGGAAGAGTGAGCGATGGTCATCAGATCTTCGTCTTCCCCTTGGTTGAGCGTGTAGAATTCTGGCGCGATTAAGCCTTCCTTCCAAGCATCTTGAAGAACCTTCAGGATGTCATAGGTTTCCTGATCGCCAGGGCCCCAGTGGTATTGGCCATCTTCGCCCAGATAGATGTCGTAGCCAGCGGAAACATGCTCATAGCCGCTGTATACAAAGCCCTGCACAAGCATGGTGGTATAGGAGGTAATCGGGTAGAAATTCTCAACGCCCGCAGGATTGGCTTCCTTTAGCTTGCGAGCAATCTCCATAACCTCGCTGATGGTATAGTGGGTCTTGATTTCCTCTCCGGTGACCTGCTCAATCCAGTCCTTGCGAGCATACACCTGCATATGCGTAGGCATCTGCTCGACAGGCTTGTTGTTGAAATAGACAGGCACGGGGTAGCAGAAAATGTTGCCGTTCTCATCTTCCAAAACCCCGCTCAGGCCCGTTTTCGCATAAACCTCTGCGGCAGTGGGCCAACGCTCTTGCCAGTCAGCGGGGAGCTGATAGAGCACTTCCTGCTCGACGTAGTTGGCATAGTCGGTGTAGTTAAAGAACCAGTTCGTCACATCCGGCAAGGTCATGCCGCTGATGTACAGGTTCACGTTGGTCCTCCAGTTCCCCCAAGTCAGGGGACGGATGTCGAAGTCAACGTTGAACTTATCAGAAAACGTCTTATAAATGTCATCTTGCGTATAGTCGTTTCCTTCGTCTTGTTCAATGACCTCGGTCCAAGAGATGGTCAGCCGATCGGCGTACTCAGCGCTGGCAACGGGAATCGCTGCCAAAGTGGCGAGTAACAGTACCAGGGTGAGCGCAGAACACAAAAGTCTCCGGAATTTCATAGGAATACCTCCTTCTATTATCTGCATCTCTTAGATGCATGTGAAACAAAGCCAATGGAATATACCTGCGAAGCTGCATCCTTCCTTCTTGCCTGCCCTTAGGCAATGCATCAAGCCTTGATCGCGCCAATCAAGACACCCTTGGCAAAATGCTTTTGCAGGAAGGGATACACACACATGATAGGCAGCATTGTCATCATCACCGCGCACATCTTGATGCCCATAGAAAACTGCGCAGCAGACGAAGATACATTGCCGGAAGAGGCCGCGGCGCCCTGCATTTCAGAGTTGATCACGATGTTGCGCAGCACCAGCTGTAGGGTAAACTTCGAGGGCGTCGTCAGGAAGACCATGGAGTTATACCATTCGTTCCAGCGATCCACAGCGTAGAACAAGATAATGGTAGCCAGAATAGGCTTGGACAGGGGCATGACAATGCGAAACAGGATCGTCCACTCATTGGCGCCGTCCAGATGTGCGGATTCGATCAAAGACTCGGGCAGGCTCTCAATAAAGTTCTTGCTGATAATCATATAAAAGGTGTTCAAGCCCCCAGTGAAAATGACAGACCACAGATTGTCGAGCAGCCGAAGCTCCTTGATCTGTAGATACAAAGGGACAATCCCGCCATTGAAGACCATGGTAATCAGCACCAAGACAAATACCGCCTTGCGGCCAGGCCAACCCTTACGGCTGAGGCCATACGCCAAGCAAAAGGTCAATAGCACATTCATGGGCACGCCTATACCGACGATGGTCAATGTCGAAGTATACCCTGACCAGAGCAGCGCGTTTTGGAACACGCGGGCGTAGGAGGCCAGGGTAGGCTCGATGGGGAACAGCACCAGGCCGCTGCTCCTGAGATATTCGGCCTGACCGGTAATGGAAACGATAATGACGTTATAAAATGGAACCGCAATCAGCAGGGCAAAGAACGTTAAGATGATTGTAGCAATGACTTGTAAAGGGTCCTTCCGCTTGCGTAATCTAACGGTTTTCATGCTGTTTGTCATGGCAGTTCTCTCCTTTCAACGATTCGTGATAAAGCATGCGATCCAAGTCAGACGAACAGTCCGGAACCGCCCATCATCTTGGCGCCACGGTCTGCAAGAAGCAACAAAGCCATGTTCACAAGGGAGCGCATAAGAGAGATAGCCGTAGATAAACCATAATTGGGAGCGGATTGAAAGGTAAGACGGTAGATATACATATCCAGCGTTTCAGCGACGCTTTTGGTAGCGGAATTGCTCAGGTTGAATATTTGATCGAAGCCTGCGCTCATCAAGCCGCCGGTTGCTAGAATGAACATAATCACAATGGTAGGCATTAGGTTTGGGATGGTGATCTGCATTAGCTTTTGCCAATGGTTTGCGCCATCAATTTCGGCAGCCTCATATTGCTCCTGATCAATGCCCGAAATGGCAGCCAGATAGACAATCATGCTCCAACCGGAGCTCTTCCAAATATCGGTAAGATACAGCATGGGCTGGAACAAGCTCTCGCTGCCGAGAAAGTTGACGCTGCTAAGGCCAAGCACCCGCAAAAGGGAGTTGACCAGACCATCGCTGGCCAGCACATTGGTCAGAATCGAAGAAACGATGATCCAGCTGAGAAAGTTGGGGAAGGTCATCACTGTTTGCAGCAAGCCCTTATAGCGCTTGTTACGCATTTCATTCAGCAATAGCGCCAAAATGATAGGAACAGGAAATACGAATACCAGGCGAAAGATATTGATGGATAGCGTGCGCCAAATAGAGCGCATGAATGCCGGGTCAATAAACGCGTTTTTGAAGTTCGTCAGCCCAATCCATGGACTTCCCCAAACGCCAAGTTTTGGCATGTATTTTTTAAATGCGAGCTGCAAACCGGCCAACGGCATATGTGCGAAGATGATGTACCATACAATGGGCAAAAGAATAATCAAATATATCTGCCAATGTGACCGCACGGCATCAAGCTTACGCTTTGCCCAGCCATTGTTGTTGAGCTTGAGCGCACCTTTGGGCATTTCCGTCATGTAGGCTTCGCTCCTTTCTTCGATCTGGGGGATGGTGGTTGGGCGAGGCGGGGCTTAATCCCTTTCATCGTGGCAAGCGATTCCTTGTCGTAGCACGCAATATGTAGGCATCATCAAGCGTTTTGTGTCACTGCCAATAAACGGCCTGTACGAGCGATGTGAATCCCATATCGGCAACGTACCTTCATGATTTTGAAGCATTTCCGCCAAACTTTTACGCCAGTATACAGACGGAAAAACTAAATTGCAATATTTTATTGATGTGAATTGAGGGTTATATTTACTAAATTGCTAAATTGCGCAGGAAATTCATTCGGTTGGTGCGAACGTATCATGCAACGTTCCATCGTGATACTGGATGGGGGATTTGAACGATGAAGATAACAGCGAAAGAGCTTTCTGCCTTGTTAGGCTTGTCAGAAGCCGCCGTATCGCTGGCGCTCCGCAGTAAAAAGGGGGTCAGCGTGGCAACCCGTCGGCGCGTGCTTGCCGCGGCTGAACAGTATGGCTATGATTTTTCCCGAATCAGGATCTCGAGCGAGTCAAGCCTCATGCTTCATGGATCCATCTGTCTGATAATCTACCGTCAGCATGGTGCGGTAGTTGGGGATACGTTGTTCTTCTCCGAATTATGTGAAGGCATCAGCATGGCCTGCAAGGCTGCGAATTATAAATTCTGCATTTATCACATTAACGGTGAACACGAGATTGACGAGCAGCTTTCCCGTGTGCTGAATACCGACTGCGCAGGCATTATCCTGCTGGGAACCGAACTGCGCGAGGAGAGCTTTACTCGCTTTATGAAGCTACGCGTCCCCTTGCTGCTTCTGGACTCTTATTTTGAGAAAACCACCTGCGATTGTGTGGCCATCAATAACTCACAAGGGGCATACCTTGCCACGGAATACCTAATCAACCGGTTCAGCGTACAACCCGGATACCTGCGCTCCTCTTACCCAATTAAGAATTTTCTAGAGCGCGCGGACGGCTTTTTCAAAGTCTTGCGAGAACATGGAATGTCGTCTTCCCGCACCATCGTACATCAACTGGCACCCTCTATGGAGGGCGCAATGTCGGATATGCTTGCCCTGCTGGAGGCGGGGGAAGAACCACAGCGTTGCTATTTTGCAGATAACGATCTCATTGCGATGGGCGTTATGCGCGCCTTAAAGTCAAAGGGATATCATATCCCTAAGGATGTCGCGATCATCGGCTTTGATAACATCTCTTCCGCGGAATTATGTGAGCCGCCGCTGACAACCATCAACGTGCCCAAGCAGTATATGGGGGAGGTCGCCATGCGGCGCTTGCTGGATATTTTGCATGGAGACGCACCCCAGACCGTGAAGATCGAGGTTTCCACAAAACTTGTCAAACGTCAAAGTGTGTAGGCAATCCGTTTTTCGCGGGAGCGTTATTTTGCCTTTTGCTAACGAAGGAGATGCGGAAATGCGCATGGAGCGAATGGTACGCATCAGTGGGATATCGGCGTCCGCGTCATCGTTGCTCTTTGGCCTAGGCAGCCGCCAGCCCTCTCACCACGATCCACAATCCGCCACAATGCACGGGTCATTCTAAGCGACATCACCTGCTTCAAATTCAAAGACCAATATTACTATATCTGTGTGATTATTGACCTATTCTCCAGAAAGGTAGTTGCACATAACACTTCACTTAAAAACAGCACCTATCTGGTGACATCAAGTTTTAGGCAGGCCTTTAGCGACAGAGGTAAGCCCAACGATCTAATTTCCCACAGTGATCGCGGATGTCAGTATACCGCCGGTGCATTCCAAAAGCTGCTGAAGATGAACAATGTTGTCCAATCATTTTCCAAGTCCGGTAGTCCCCATGACAATGCAGTTGCGGAAGCATTCTTTGCAAACATGAAAAAAAGAAGAGCTCTACCGCACCAATTACAAATCGGAGCGAGAGCTCTGCAAAGCCATAGATGACTATATCGTTTTCTATAATACGGAGCGCCCGCATGGAACCCTAAATTACAAAACACCCAATCAGTTCGAAGAACTGCGTTTAGCGGAATAATTAGACAAAGTGTCGGGACTCTACAGATTCAGCGATTTTGATGTTGATTCTAGGCTTTTTTGATTTTGGTGTCCAATGTATAGTGAAACCTTATTCAGACGATTTATCAAGAATCAATCCACGAGTGGCAATACAAAATAAACCGAAAAATCAGGATTGTCTTTCAAGCAAGTAAATATATTCGGGATATATGATATCAGTACCGCGTTTTTTGAAACTACCTGTATCCTGCCATACATGAAAGCCCAGCTTTCGCAATACCGCATTGGAAGCTGTGTTTTCTTGTGCTACCTTTGCAGTAAAAGACGCGACTCCTTTTTCTTTTCCGAGGGCTACCAGTCTTTGAAGTATTTCTGTAGCATAGCCTTGCCGCCAGTATTTTTTGTGCACAGCGTAGCCAAAATCCCAGCGTGTTCCATCCTCAGTGGGCACTATGCTGCATGTGCCCAGAAACGCGCCGGTATCTTTACAAAACACCACCATGGGGTACCAACCATCCTGTGTTTCTATTCCAACAGCAAAATTCATCTCAGCGTCATCCGCCTTATCTCTCGGTGGATCGGCCATATATTTGCCCATTTCATCATCCAGCCAAATATCCAGACAAGCGACTCCATCCGATTCACGGGTGCTGCGGATCAACAGTCTTTCGGTCTCCATTTCTGGCAGAAGCATTTTCTCCCCCCTTCATAATACAAAAACCCGATTATTGCTTAATCGAGTTCTTTTTTTGGTGGAGCATAGGGGAGTCGAACCCCTGACCTTTTGAATGCCATTCTATCATAAAATACCGAAAAATCAATGGTATCAATGGCTTTTACGAAGCCTTTTTTACTGTTTTTCCGATGCGTTGCCAGCACGTTGCCAACAAGGATCAAAGGCATTCTATCGCCTTTCTGAGGCGCTCGACATCTGGCTGAACGTAGGTTTTCTCGGTAAAGGCCGGGTCTGAATGGCCCCCCACCATCGCCATCGCTTTCTTGTCCTTGCACCGCTCTGACATGCGCGTAAAGAAGGTGTGGCGGGCCTTGTGTGGAGTGAGGCGACGAATGTCCAGGCGTTCCAACGCGGCATAATACAGATCGCAGTAATATTCATATCGATACGGGGCGCGGATCGTTCGCTTCGTTCCTTGCTTTTTATTCCCAACTTCTTTTACGTATTCCACCAGATACATTTCTCCGTCAGCGAATCGGCGTAGTATAAGCGGTTGGATTTTCTTGTGAATTGGAATAACCCGGTCTCGGCCAGCTTCGGTCTTTGCGCCGCCGGCGATGAGCATGTTGTCTATGTCAACGTTTGCCTTGACAAGCGTAAGCAGCTCGCTGATGCGCATTCCTGTGTAGATGAGGATCAAGATAGTATCGACAAGGGAATCGTTTGTGTGTTGAAACAATTTTGCGATCTCCAAATCGGTAAAGGTGGGGATCTCCTTCTTCCCAGACTGACGCGGGATCCGTACCGTCTTGTAGTATGCCTTACTAACAATGTCCTCAGCCAGCGCATACTCGGATAGGATGCCGGACAAAGCTTTAATCTTCGTCATTGTGGAGTGTGATAGCCCTCTGCTTTCAGCCAGATCAATTGCTTTTTGCCAATGAGATGCACGCAGCTTAGCAAACTGTGTTTTGTGAAACTCGGCGAAGAATTTGAAGGCTGCTGTGTAATTGTCCTGCGTCCCTTTCGATAGCTCTGTAAACGCCCTGGTCGCCTTCCATTTTTCGAACAAAGCTTCCAGCGTGATGTATTGATCATCGCCACTCGGCATGGCGTAATAAAGCGAAATGGCCAGTTCCGCTTCATGTTTTTCGGCGTAGTATCCCACGATTTTCCGAACAAGCGTGTTGCCGTCGTAGCCCAATACTACACGCGCCACCCAAGGCTTTCTACGCTTCCCGGCCATCTTGTATATCGAACCTGCTCCGTTTGAGCGTTTCATCCACCATGCCTCTGCTTTCTATATTCTATGCGGTATGCCCCGTTATTCCGGCGCGTACATGTCCCGCAGTTCAAGGAGCCGTTCATAGTTCCCGTCCGTATAAAGTTTCCCGGAATAATGAGGGAGGCGGCCGCCGGACATGAACGACCCGCTCCAGTATGTGTTGCTCTTGTCAAAAGCGTCTATCATCTTGTCGAAGTATTTTTTAAGCCTTTCTCGCTTTCCTCTTTCTGTTTTCAGCGCAGCGGCCAAAACAAACTCCATTTCCGTAGATCGATTGATAAACTTATCTACGATTTGTTCAAGATCGGCTATTGTTTCTTTGAGTGTCTCAGTCGGCAATGGGCCGGTAAAGGCGCACCGCCCTTCGTAGGTACGAAGTATCAACAAGGCATCTAGGAACGTGTGCAGCCTTCCGAAAAACGTAGCTGGCACGAATGTGGAATTTACTATCTCGGCTGATTCCCTTGCGATTTTAAGATAATTCTCTGCTTCTTGTAAGACAATAGGCGATACTGTGTTACCGCGCTGTGGTGGTGGCGCATCATTTGTAAACTTGCTCTGCGCATTTTTAATAAATCTAAACAAATAAAAACAACAGCCCGCTACTAAGAAGAGAGCAAAAACACCACCGATACTCATCCTCTTCCCCACCCTTCCCTTGGCGCTCTTTATTACGGATACGCTGTAAACGTTATTCCATCAAGATCCATTTCCCAGCCGAAGATAGACAGCCCGGCCATTTCTGTTCCTTTGAAGGTGTTTTTTGCACCGAAGTTCATAGCGGACAGAAAGGAAGCGGCCTCTTCCATGCCATAAACAGCGCTACACCCGTGCAAAATACCGCATATTGTCCAAGTAAACACTTCGATGTTTTCATCTATTGATTCGGAAGCTAGAAATAGCTCAATTTTGTAAATTTCGGTGTTCTTATTCACCCAAAATTTCATTGTTATCGCTTCTTCTTCTAGCTTATATTCTAGGATTGCATAGTCGCCGTCACGGCTGCTGGCTGGTTCTCCTAACTCTGCGGGATATTCTCCACCCAAAATAGTGCTGCCCATAACATAGAAGAAGTAGAAGTCTTTGAAGGAAAGAGACGATGCCTGAGAAGCAAAAGCAACCCCAACATTCAGCGCAAGAAGAAGCGCAAGAACAACAGCGAAAAACCTTTTCATTCTGAGTACCCCTTTCTACTTTTCAAAACATTTATGTGTATGGCCGCACCCGCTGCCAACAACATGTAGCGGTTGACAGTTTTCCTAGGAGCGTGCTAAAATGAGGCAAATAAAGCGAACGTTTGTTCCCGATTGATGGAGGTACGAAGCATGAATAACGAAGAAGCACGCCTGAAGATTGTCGAGTTGATTGGGAAAGTACGATCCACGCATTTGCTCATACGCATCTTGGAATACGTCCAACAAATATACCAAAAGGACTGTTAACCGCGATATTCTTTTACCAAACGATCAAGCATTTTCCGTAGCAACGTCCACTCCTCATCGGAGAACGTTGCTATTGTTTTTAGCAAAGCTTTTCCAACTTCGTCCTCTCCTTTTAAAATGTCCTCCAGTACGACGGTGATACGCGCGTCAGATTGATCGAACATTTCTCCGTCACCGGTTTCAAGCCAATCACGGCTAACACCGAATTCTTTGACTACGGCAATGACTGTTCTTTCTACTATGGGGCGTACGCCGCTTTCCATCGTTGATATGGAGTTGCTTTGCATTCCGATTTTTTTGCCGAATTCATCTTGACTGAGATCAAGTTCCTTTCTTATCTGTTTTAATCTGTTATTCATTGAATCACCTCATCATTAAGATAGCACAGAATTATCACTCAGTCAAGGTTTTTTTCGAAAACCTCTTGACATATATCTCACAGTGATATATAATAATCACAGAGAGATAAAACGTGAAACGTCAAAGGAGGAAGAACCAATGAAGTTCAACCTGAGCAAGATCATGAAAGATGCCCACGCCCTCCATGCGGAAGGATACACGCTGTCCACAGCGCTCAAGGTCGCCTGGTGCCAAGCCAAGATTGATGCCATCACAGGCAGTGACGAATACTTCTTCCTTCAGATGAGCGACAGGCACACCACACGGGAGGAAGAGAAGCTCATGCAATACTCCATCCAAATTAGGGAGCTTGGATATCACATCTGGGAATGCAAGCAAGCAGAAACGGTCATTGAAATGGATCGCTTCGGCAATCTGGTCAAGACCACCATCTGTGCCGCTTAAGGAGATGATCTCGTGAAAGGAGGTGAAAACATGGTTGCCAATATACGCCCAAAGGAAGAACTCCGGCAGCTTTCAGAAACGGCGAAGGATCTTCCCGGCAAAGCACGCTTCGGTTTGCTGATGTACGCCAAAGGGCTTAGGGACCGGCACGGGCTGGCCGCCGAGATGGTCAAGGAGCTTCGAAGTGATCCGCCTCAAGCGGCCAAAAATTCCAACTGACCCCGCCAAGAAAGGAACTTCACCATGTTTATACGTCGAAAACGCATCAATGACCTGGAGAACAGAGTATTTCTGCTCG
>JGI994J12354_10002805_pt1 | contig 16634 bp, 11 predicted proteins | sample IntmicLarv3ML3BL_FD_12354 | JGI IMG/M metagenome (IMG submission 12354) | reverse complement strand
CGATAAAATTCTCCCTGGTAAGAATTTACCATGGAAGAACTTACCATAGAAGAATTTACCGTGGAGAAATCTACCATGTTGGCTTCTATCATATTTTCATGAATCGACTGAACCACACCAGCCACTTCATTTTGCCTATCATATACTGTACCAGATGGTAAAAATTCCGCCACATAATCATATCCTTGCGGTGAATAATACCAGTCTGCTTGCAAAAAGATATTCGCTATAACCGTCAATAATAAAGCAACTTTGATGATAATATGACGGCTTTTTATACCCACTTTATCACCCTTTTTATTCGCCAAATAAGACCACACAAATGCCATTACTAAGACTGCGATTACAATCGAATACTGAATGATTGCTAACTTTGATAATTCACGAACCCTTGCTGATGTTTTTTCTCTAAACAAAAACCAAGCAGCATAGGATAAATAAATGCCTGCTGTAACTAATATTCCTTTAAATCGTTTTTTATCTATATTAACAATCTTAGGAAGCATGATGGTCATAATAAATGCTAATAAAAATCCATATCCCCATATCCAGCGATTGGAAACATAGGAAAATCCATTCATAATATGCCCAACATATGGTATACAGAGCATAGTTGTCAAAATTATAAAACCTATTTTTAATTGTGTATATTTATGGCGATATGAAAATAGCATAAATAAAGCTACTGCTACTAATGATACATATCCCATGAAAGACCAAGCCCCTGGTCTATAGCTGCTTAAAAAATTAATAGGTGCATGTAAATAATAATTCGAGTCAAAGACTTTTTCTACAATATGCTCTGTTTTTATTCTAGTCGAACTTAATAAAGCAATTATATTAGGAATAAAAAATATGCTGCTTAATAAAATTCCAATTGTAGTATAACCAACAAATTTTCTAATATGAGTTAATAAGTCTTTAATCTTATTTCCTTTACAAAAAGACAAACATCTAATAATAAAATAGATACCTGACATAATTCCTAACATATAAAAAAAGTAAACACCTGTAATTGCGGCATAAAAAACCGCCAAAATAAACACATATGGCTTTTTCTTTTGAAAAACCTTTTCGATTCCTAACAGTAGCAAGGGCAAAATAATCATTGGGTTAAGAAAAAAAGGGTGTCTCACTCCCGCATAAAAAGAATATCCACAAAAAGTATAGGCGAATGCTCCACAAAGGGTATTCCATCTACCACACTTCATTTCTTTACTATATGCCGAGAAAGTCACTCCTGCCAGATATATCCTTAATAAAATAAGAAAAGCATATCCTAATTCCATTTTGTTTAATGGAAAAAATATCGTCAATAGGCTTAATGGGTCGCCAAAACCATAATAATTTAAGGTAGTAATAATATCCATTCCTGGACCAATTGAAAAATCCCAAAGCGGAAACTGTAAACCATCTCCTGAAAAAATACCAAAAATACTTTGTCTAAATATTTTAGCAAAATAGGTTATTGCTGGAAAATGCTGATACATAGCATCATCAAACCACACAAAGCTTTTTTCAGCTTTCCAAAATTGTGAATAGAGTAAGGGTATCATTGCTAAAAATAATATTGTATAAATAATGTAATAAGTAATCCTTTTATTTTTCTCATTTTTAGCTTCAAAGCGTTTTATTCTATTTACCAGCATTATTATCACTCCTTGTATTAACTATCTATCATAATTATTTTGATTATAACACTGCCTACTTATATAGGCAATCAAAAAGAAACCTATAATATAAGTTCTATTTAAACCCTTTTCAAATTTTTAGTTTACATAAAGTTATAAATAAAATTTTCTAAAAATGTGGATAACTATTTTTTTAAGGTTTATATCTTTTCTTTTTCGCAACAAATTTATATTTTATATGTGTTTATACTGTTGATAACCTTTTACACACCTTGTTCATAAAATTTTTTCATTGCTTATTTAGTCTATTTCGAGTATTATTAACGTAGAGAAATTGGGTTTAAAAGGAGATTTTTAAATGGATATATTAACAAACATTCAACACAAATGGAAAGATATTCTCCAGACAGTAAAGGTGGAACATGACTTATCAGACGTTTCTTTTAATACTTGGTTAAAGCCCCTCGAAGTCCATAATTATAATGAAAATGAAAATAAAGTATTTCTTTTAGTTCCATCAGGTCAGATGGGGCTTAATTATGTTTCCAAAAAATATACTCTTCCTATTAAAGTAGCCTTTGGTGAAATTTTAGGACTGAGCTGTGATATAGAATATATTCTTCCAGAACAGATTAAAAAAGAAGATATTAAAAATGAAAATAAAGAAATCAATTCCCTATCTATTGATATTATTGAAAAATCAAACTTAAATCCTAGATATACATTTGATACCTTTGTGGTTGGTGGCAATAATCGTTTTGCTCATGCAGCATCTTTAGCTGTTGCCGAATCTCCAGGTGAGATATATAATCCTTTATTTATCTATGGAGGAGTAGGACTTGGAAAAACTCATTTGATGCAATCCATTGCCCATTTTATATTAAAACAAAATTCTTCTTTAAAGGTTCTTTATGTAACCAGTGAAGCCTTTACAAATGAATTGATTGATGCAATCCGTAATGGAAATAATACGGCAATGACCAAATTCCGTGAAAAATACCGCAATATTGATGTTCTTTTAATTGATGATATTCAATTTATTATTGGAAAAGAAGCAACACAGGAAGAGTTTTTTCATACATTTAACGATTTACATGGTTCAAAAAAACAAATTATTATTTCATCAGATAAACCACCAAAAGAAATTAAGACCCTTGAGGGAAGACTTCTTTCCCGTTTTGAATGGGGATTGATTGCTGATATTTCTTCTCCTGATTATGAAATAAGAATGGCCATTCTCCATAAAAAAGAAGAAATGGACGGTTATGCCATTGATGATGAAGTTATTAAATATATTGCAACAAATGTCAAATCTAATATTAGAGAATTAGAGGGAGCCTTAAATAAGGTCATGGCTCTTAGTATTTTAGAAAAGAGGGCTATTGATGTTTCATTAGCTGAGGAAGCTCTAAAGGATATTATTTCACCCGATGAAAAAAGAGAAATTACACCTGATTTCATTATCTCAATTGTTGCGGAACACTTTAATATTTCTGAAAGCGATATCAAAGGACCAAAGAGAAATTCAGAAATCGTATTTCCTAGACAAATAGCAATGTATTTATGTCGAGAACTAATTAATACTCCTCTTAAATCAGTAGGTAATGTGATGGGAGGTAAAGACCATTCTACGATTATTAATGGCTGTAAGCGAGTAGTTTCTGAAATGAATTCCTCAGAAACCATTAAAAATACTATTGAAGTTATTCAAAAGAAAATAAATCCAAATTAAATATGTTTATAACTTTATAGTTATCCATACTCTTAATTTTGTTTTTCACATACTTTTAACTGGCATTTTTATTTATTTTAAAGAGCTTATAACGATTATCAACAAATCCACATCCCCTAATAAGGGTACTACTAATTTTTTTAATAATTATTTATTTAGCAACACAGAAGGGAGCTATATCAAAATGAAAATCATCTGTTCAAAAAGTGAGTTATCGAAAAGCGTAAATATCGTAATGAAAGCAGTATCAAGTAAAACAACAATGCCTATTCTCGAATGTATCTTAATTGATGCATCAACAAACGATATAAAATTCACAACAAATGACATGGAACTTGGCATTGAAACTGTCGTAACAGGAACAATTGAGGAGAAAGGAATTATTGCAATTAATGCAAAGCTATTTTCTGAAATTGTTCGTAAACTTCCAGATAACGAGGTTACCATAAAAACGGATAATAATATGCAGGCAATTATTACTTGTGAAAAAGCAAAGTTTAATATTGCTAGTCAATCAGGGGAAGATTTTTCCTATATTCCTTTTGTTGAAAGAAATGATTCGATTATTTTATCCCAGTTTACTTTAAAAGAAATTATTAGACAGACTATTTTTTCAATTGCTGTAAATGAAAATAATAAAATGATGACAGGAGAACTCTTTGAAGTAGAGGAAAATATGTTAAGGGTGGTTTCTCTTGATGGACACCGTGTATCAATTAGAAAAATAGAACTTAAAAATAATTATGAAAATAAAAAAGTAATTGTCCCTGGAAAGACCTTGGTAGAGATTAATAAGATTCTTTCTGGTGAAACGGAAGATGATGTGAATATTTTCTTTACAAAAAATCATATTGTTTTTGAATTTGATTCAACAGTTGTTGTTTCCAGATTGATTGAGGGTGATTATTTTAGGATTGACCAAATGCTTTCAAATGATTATGAGACAAAGGTTGAAATCAATAAAAGAGAATTTCTAAATTGTATTGATAGAGCAAATCTATTAGTAAAAGAGGGTGATAAAAAGCCAATTATTGTATCTATTGAAGATGGAAGCATGGAGCTTAAAATAAATTCTCAAATTGGATCAATGAATGAACAAATTTTAATTGAAAAAGAGGGTAAAGACATTATAATTGGATTTAATCCTAGATTTTTAATTGATGCTTTAAGAGTTATAGACGATGAAATTATTAGTATATATTTGATGAATCCAAAGGCTCCTTGTTATATTAAAGACGAAAATAATTACAATTATTTAATCTTGCCAGTTAATTTCACTTCATAGAATCACATCGCAACAACTCAGTTGTTGTTTTGGGAGTTTATTTATAAACTCCACTTAGTAAATAAGGGAGATATAGTTTGTAAATAAACTCCATTCAGTAAATAGGGTATATATAATTTGTAAAAAAACTTCTCCAATTAAGAAATGAGGGATTATAGTATGGAAACACTTAAATTAAGAGATGAATTTATTAAACTTGGTCAAGCATTAAAGGCGGTAGGACTTGTTGAGTCAGGTGTTGATGCAAAGTTTGTTATTCAAGATGGTGAAGTGAAAGTAAATGGTCAGATAGAGGTTCAGCGTGGTAAAAAACTTTATGACGGTGATGAGGTTTCTTTTGATGGAACGATTATAAAAATAGTGAAATAGTGGTATAAAAATGATTATTGAATCAATTAAACTTGATAATTTTAGGAATTATAAGTCACTAAAACTTAAATTTGATAAAGGAACCAATATATTTTATGGAGATAATGCACAGGGAAAGACAAATGTGTTGGAATCCATTTATTTATGTGGCACAACAAAATCACATAAAGGAAGTAAGGATAAAGAAATCATTCGCTTTAACAAGGACGAATCTCATATTAGAATGAAAATTATAAAAAGAGGAAGTCCTTATAAAATAGATATGCACTTGCGTAAAAATGGAACAAAGGGAATTGCCATTAATGGTATTCCAATTAGAAAAGCAAGTGAGTTGTTTGGAATTGCCAATTTTGTATTTTTTTCACCAGAGGATATGAATATTATTAAAAATGGTCCAGGTGAACGCCGACGTTTTATGGATTTAGAGTTATGTCAGCTAAATAAGATTTATTTACATAATTTATCAAATTATAATAAAACAGTACATCAGCGTAATAAACTTTTAAAAGATATTTATTTCCACCCAGAATATAAAGATATGTTAGATGTCTGGGACGAACAAATGGTTTCTTATGGCAAATTTATTATAAAAGAAAGAGCAGCCTTTATAAAAAGGTTAAATGAAATCGTTTATGGCATTCATGATAAATTGTCAGGGAAAAAGGAATCAATGGAGGTTATTTATGAGTATAATGTGGAGGAAAATTCATTTGCAGATATATTAAAGAAAAATCGGGAAAAGGATATTCATTTTAAGATGACAGGGGCAGGTCCCCACCGTGATGATTTGATATTTAATATTGGAAATATTGATATTAGAAAATATGGTTCACAAGGACAGCAAAGAACTTCAGCACTTTCCCTTAAACTGGCAGAAATAGAGTTAGTAAAAAAAGAAATAAAGGATACACCAGTGCTTCTTTTAGATGATGTACTGTCAGAATTAGATAATAGCAGACAACATCATTTATTAGATAGTATAGGAAATATACAAACCTTAATTACCTGCACTGGTTTAGATGATTTTGTTCAAAATAGATTTCAAATAAATAGATTATTTCATGTCATGAATGGGGTCGTAAAAGAAGTAAGAGAAGCGGCTGAATAAGAGGAGGTTTTATGAGTAAAGAACAAGAACAAATACAAGAATATGGTGCAGATCAAATTCAGGTTTTAGAGGGATTAGAAGCAGTTAGAAAAAGACCTGGTATGTACATTGGAACTACATCAATTAGAGGTCTTCATCACCTTGTTTATGAGATTGTGGATAATGCGATTGATGAAGCTCTTGCAGGTTATTGTGATACGATTGATATAACGATTAATAAAGATAATTCAATTACGGTTATTGATAATGGTCGTGGAATACCAGTCGGTATTAATCAAAAAGCAGGACTTCCAGCAGTAGAGGTTGTATTTACAGTACTTCATGCTGGAGGAAAGTTTGGCGGCGGCGGATACAAAGTTTCTGGTGGACTGCATGGTGTTGGTGCTTCGGTTGTTAATGCTTTATCAGAATGGTTAGAGGTAACGATTTATAGTGAGGGTAAAGTTTATAAACAGCGTTATGAAAAAGGAGAAGTTGTTTATAAATTAAAGGTAGTTGATGAATGCCCGATGGATAAGACAGGAACCATGGTTACTTTTCTACCAGATAAAGAAGTTTTTGAAGAAACAGTTTATGATTATGGTACTTTAAAACAAAGATTTCGAGAGATGGCTTTTTTAACAAAAAATATACGAATGGTGATTAGAGATTTAAGAGGTGAAGAAGAAATTGAAAAATCTTTTCACTATGAGGGTGGAATCAAAGAGTTTGTTACTTACTTAAATCGTGGAAAAACGCCCATTTATCCAAATATTATTTATTGTGAGGGTATGAAAGACAATGTTTTTGTAGAAGTGGCTATGCAGCATAATGATTCCTATAGCGAGGGTGCCTATAGTTTTGTAAATAACATTACAACACCAGATGGTGGTACACATTTGACAGGGTATAGAAATGCGATTACAAAAACATTCAATAATTATGCTAAATTAAACAAATTGATAAAAGATACCGAAACACTTTCTGGAGAAGATATCAGAGAGGGATTAACGGCAATTATTAGTATTAAGATAGAAGACCCTCAATTTGAAAGTCAAACAAAGCAAAAGCTAGGAAATAGTGAAGCAAGGAGTGCTGTAGATGCCATTCTTTCCGAACAGTTGATGATTTTTTTGGAGCAGAACCCAAAGGTTGCTAAAGTTGTTTTAGAAAAATCAATCATGGCTCAAAGAGCAAGAGAAGCGGCTAGAAAAGCAAGAGATTTGACAAGAAGAAAATCAGCTTTAGATGGAATGTCTTTGCCTGGTAAACTAGCAGATTGTTCTGATAAGAATCCTGAAAATTGTGAGATTTATATTGTTGAGGGAGATTCGGCGGGTGGTTCAGCTAAAACAGCGAGAAGTCGTGCAACACAAGCAATTTTACCACTGCGAGGTAAGATTTTAAATGTGGAAAAAGCAAGACTTGATAAAATCTACGCAAACAGAGAAATAAAGGCCATGATTACAGCCTTTGGAACGGGTATTCATGAAGATTTTGATATTAGCAAATTGCGTTATCATAAGATTATTATTATGACTGATGCAGATGTTGATGGAGCACATATCAGTACTTTACTATTAACATTTTTATATCGTTTTATGCCTGATTTAATTAAAGAGGGCTATGTATATTTAGCACAGCCGCCACTTTATAAGCTAGAGAAAAGTAAAAAGTCTTGGTATGCTTATAGTGATGAGGAATTAAATACGATTTTAGAAGAAGTGGGGCGTGACCAAAATAATAAAATTCAGCGTTATAAAGGATTAGGTGAGATGGACGCTGAACAGCTTTGGGATACTACAATGGATCCAGAGCAGCGTGTTCTACTAAAAGTTACCATGGATAATCAGACCTCTTCAGAGCTTGATTTGACATTTACTACTTTGATGGGTGACCAAGTTGAGCCAAGACGTGAATTTATAGAGGAAAATGCAAGATTCGTTCAGAATCTGGATATTTAGGAGGGTAAGTTTTGGAAGATAATATCTTTGATAAAATCCATGAGGTCGATTTAAAAAAGACCATGGAAAAATCATATATTGATTATGCAATGAGTGTTATTGCGGCAAGAGCATTACCTGATGTTAGAGATGGGTTAAAGCCAGTTCAAAGAAGAGTTCTTTACTCAATGATTGAATTGAATAATGGTCCTGACAAACCACACCGTAAATGTGCTCGTCTTGTCGGTGATACAATGGGTAAATATCACCCTCATGGTGATAGCTCTATTTACGGTGCATTGGTGAATATGGCACAGGAATGGTCAACGAGATATCCGCTTGTTGACGGGCATGGAAACTTTGGTTCTGTTGATGGTGATGGGGCTGCAGCAATGCGTTATACAGAAGCACGTCTTAGTAAAATATCAATGGAAATGCTTTTGGATATTAATAAAGATACCGTTAATTTTGCACCAAACTTTGATGAAACAGAAAGAGAGCCGGTTGTCTTACCATCAAGATATCCTAATTTACTGGTAAATGGAACGACTGGTATTGCAGTTGGAATGGCAACGAATATTCCTCCTCACAATCTAAAAGAAATTGTCAATGCAGTGCTTAAAATGATTAATAATTTTACTGATGAGGATAGGGAAACAGAAATTGAAGAAATTTTAGATATTGTCAAGGGTCCAGACTTTCCAACAGGTGCGGAGATATTGGGAACTAGCGGAATTAATCAAGCCTACCGCACGGGTCGTGGAAAAGTAAGGGTTCGGGCGATTACGGACATTGAGACAATGGCAAATGGTAAGACTAGAATTATTGTTTCTGAGCTTCCATATATGGTAAATAAGGCAAGATTGATTGAAAAGATGGCGGAATTAGTTCGTGATAAAAAGATTGATGGAATTACGGCTATTACTGATGAGTCTAACCGTGAGGGTATGCGTATTAATATTGAGCTTCGCAGAGATGTAAATGCTAATGTTATTTTAAACCAGCTATATAAGCATACACAAATGCAAGATACCTTTGGCGTCAATATGTTAGCACTTGTAAATAATGAGCCAAGAGTAATGAATATCTTGGAGATGTTACAGCACTATATCAAGCATCAAGAAGAGGTTGTTACAAGAAGAACAAAGTATGAGTTAAATAAAGCTGAGGAGCGGGCACATATTTTACAGGGATTGTTGGTTGCCCTTGATAATATTGATGAAGTAATCAAATTAATTCGTGCTTCCAAAACCACTTTAGAAGCAAAAAATGCTTTGATTGAGCGTTTTCAATTTTCAGAAGCACAGGCACAAGCGATTGTTGATATGCGTTTGCGGGCATTAACAGGTTTAGAGCGTGAAAAACTTGAAAATGAACATAGTGAATTGATGGAAAAAATAGAGGGCTTAAAAGCAATTTTAGCGGATAGAAAGCTATTACTTGGTGTTATCAGAGAGGAAATTACCATTATTAGAGATAAGTATGGTGATGAAAGAAGAACATCAATTGGCTTTGATGAATTTGATATTTCCATGGAAGACTTAATTCCAAGAGAAAATGTTGTGATTTCTATGACAAAACTTGGTTATATTAAGCGTATGACGATTGATAACTTTAAGAGTCAAAACCGTGGTGGTAAAGGNATTAAGGGTATGCAGACGTTGGAAGATGATTTTATTGATGAATTATTAATGACGAATACGCATCATTACCTATTATTCTTCACAAATACTGGTCGAGTTTATCGCTTGAAAGGTTATGAGATACCAGAAGCGAGTAGAACATCAAGGGGAACAGCCATTATTAATCTCCTGCAATTAGCACCAGAAGAGCATATTACAGCAATGATTCCGCTAGAAGAATATGTTGATGGCAAATATTTATTTATGGCAACAAAAAAAGGTATTGCCAAGAAAACTTCAATTATGTCCTATGCAAACGTTCGTAAAAAAGGTTTAGCGGCAATTAGCTTAAAAGAAGATGATGAGTTAATTGAAGTTAAGATTACGAATAAGGAAAAAGATATTTTTATGATAACGAAATATGGTCAATGTATTCGTTTCAATGAAAATGATGTTCGTAATACTGGTCGTACTTCCATGGGTGTAATTGGTATGAATCTTACGCATGGTGATGAAGTGATTGGTATGCAGCTAGATACACAAGGGGAATATTTACTGATTGTTTCCAAAAAAGGTATGGGTAAGCTTACCAAAATTAATGAATTTACGACCCAACATCGTGGTGGTAAAGGTGTGAAATGCTATAAAATTACCGAAAAAACAGGCGATGTTATCGGTGTAAAAGCGGTAAACTCTGATAATGAAATTATGATTATTAATACTGATGGTATTATTATTAGAATGGAGTGCAGCGGAATATCACAGCTAGGCAGAGTAACTTCGGGTGTTAAGCTAATGAATGTTGGTGATGATATTCAAATTGCTAGTATTGCCAAAGTTAGAGATAATCAGCCAGACGAAGAAGTCTTAAAGGCGTTAGAAGAAACAGCAGTAGAAGATGAATTAGAGTAAATAAGTTAAAGTAAATGATTTAGAGTAAATGAATCAAACAAGTGAATAAGAGGAAATATGGGAATACGTAGAATCCTTGCAGTATGGACTGCAAAACTAGTAAAGAAAGCTTGTCAAATAGCAGGAAAACAGGGAGTTACCTTAGCTGGTAAAATAGCTCTTAAAATTGATCCTACTATTTTAAAAGGGCTATCTATGCAGGTACGTGAAAAGATAATTGTAACCTGCGGAACAAATGGAAAAACAACAACAAACAACTTGTTATGCTCTGCTATTATGGCAGAGCATAACACTATGTCAAAAAATAATATTGTCGTTTGTAATCGTACTGGTTCCAATATGCTAAACGGTGTCGTTTCGGCCTTTGTATTAGCAGCTGGATTAAATGGAAAATTAAATGCTGATTATGCCTGTATCGAAGTAGACGAGGCCTCAACTGTGCGAATATTTCCACATTTTAAACCCGATTTTATGATTTTGACAAATCTATTTAGAGACCAACTAGACCGCTACGGAGAAATTGATACGACAATGAATTTGTTAAGAGAAGCAATGGTGATGGCACCAGAGATGAAAGTAATTGTAAATGGTGATGATTCTTTATCTGCTTATTTAGCAATGTCGAGTAATAATGAGTATCGTACCTTTGGTATTAGTGAGCAATATTTTGACCAAGAAGATTCAAATGAAATCAGAGAGGGACAATTCTGTAAACAATGTGGTGAAAAGCTGCATTATCATTTTTATCATTATAGTCAATTAGGTCACTATACCTGTGAACATTGTGGCTTTAAGCGACCACTGCTTGATTTTGATGTAAAAAATATTGTATCAGGTGGAAAACTCGACTTTGATGTGGAAAACTTGGGAGAAATAACGCATATTAGTGCAAAATACCGAGGCTTTTATAATATCTATAATATTGTTGCTGCCCATGCTGCTGGTAAAAGTGCAGGGCTTCATCTTAATAATTACAATAAAGTTTTGGCAGATTACAACCCAGAAAATGGACGAAATGAGACCTTTTCTATTAATGGAACAGAAATTGTATTGAATTTAGCGAAAAATCCTGCTGGATTTAATCAAAATATTTTAGCAGTTATGGAGGATAAAAGACCAAAAGATGTTATCGTGTTAATTAATGATAATAGTCAAGATGGTATTGATGTTTCTTGGTTATGGGACGTTGATTTTGACCGATTTAAAGATATTAATGCAGCTTCAATTACCGTTAGTGGAATTAGGGCTAATGATATGCGACTGCGTTTAAAATATGTAGATATTCCCGCTATTTTAGAGCAAAATATTGAAAAAGCAATTCGAGAAAAGATAAAAACAGGTGTAAAAAATCTTTATGTATTAGTGAATTATACAGCTCTTTACAGTACACATAATATCCTCAAAAAAATGGAGGTAGAGGGGAAATGAAGATAACAATCGGACATTTATATCCTGATTTATTAAATTTATATGGTGATAGAGGCAATATTCAGTGCATGAAAAAACGCTGTGAATGGCGAGGTATTGAGGTTCGGGTTCGAGAATTTAAATTATCAGATGAAATAGATTTTACAGAGCTTGACATTGTGCTTCTTGGTGGTGGTTCAGACCGTGAACAGATGATTGTTAGTAAAAGATTAAATGAAATAAAAGGATCCTTTCATGATTATGTGGAGAATAACGGTGTAGTAATTGCTGTTTGTGGCGGCTATCAGTTGTTGGGAAATTACTATCAGATAGAGGATAATAAAATCAAATGTTTAGGTTTGATTGATTTTTATACAGAGCAAAAAGAGGGTCGCTTAATTGATAATGTTGTTTTAGAGAGCGATTTATGTGAAATGCCAGTGGTAGGCTTTGAAAACCATGGCGGACGAACCTTTATTGGCAATCATCAGCCATTTGGCAAGGTTCTTTATGGAAATGGCAATGATGGTGAGTCGGGATATGAGGGGATTGTTTATAAAAATGTCATTGGCACCTATATTCATGGACCATTACTTCCTAAAAACCCACAAATTTGTGATTGGTTAATCACAAAGGCATTAGAGCGAAAATATCAGAAAGAAATCACATTAAAGGTACTTGAAGATAAAGAAGAACGAGAAGCAAATAGATATATCGCTTCCCGCTTTTCACAGTGATTATACTAAAATATCTTTTCGGTATTCTTTAGGACTTATTTTTTAACCGTAAATTCATCATTTCTTTCGCCAGTGTTGTCAATTAAGAAAACGCCTGCGAAGATTTCTTTGTTTTCAGCATTGTCGAATTCTAATTCTTCTCCTGCGATACGTTGTAGAGATAGTGTGATTCCTAATCTACCGATTTCAACAGGTTGCTGAGCAACTGTTCCTGCCATCGTATCATCTTTGATAGCTTCTAGTGCTGCTTCGTCGCCATTAAATCCTATTACAAGGATTTCACCTGCTTTACCTGCTTCATCGATTGCTGATGCTGCACCAAGTGCCATGTTGTCATTCTCTGCAAATACAGCAACAACTTCTGGATTACTAGCTAGGATATCTTGCATTGCATTGTATCCTTCTGTTTGGTCAGAGTTTGCTGTGATTTCAGCTGTTTTTGTGTATCCAGCTGCATTCATGATAGCTTCAAATCCTGGACCTCTTTGGATAGCATATACTGCTGATTCTTCACATTTGATGATAGCATATTCTTTGCCTTCAATCCCGCTACTTTCTAGTAAGCTAAGTGCGTATTGTCCACCAATTGTTCCACCGCCGTACATATCAGATACTACGATAGCGTCTTTGTTTGAACCACCATCACCAATATCAAGAATGATAACTGGAATGCCTTTTTCGTGTGCTGCGTCTACGATGTTACCCATAACTTCTGGTTTACAAGGAGATACTATTAATGCGTCAATTCCTTGGTCTAAAAGGTTCATCGCACCTGTTAATAATTCGTTCTCGTCGTTGTTTTGGTCATGGATGATAAGCTCAACACCTTGTGCTTTTGCTTCCTCTTCTACACCTGCTTGCATAGATTGAAAATATTCAAATGCTAAACTATAGAAAGATGCACCAATTTTAATACTACCTGCTTCTGCTGTGGGTTCATCTGCTGCGGGTGTTTCTGCCGCTGGTGCTTCTGTTGCTGGTTCTGGAGTATTTGCTCCACAAGCCGCCATTGAAACAACCATAACTGCTGTCATTAATACTGTTAAAATTTTCTTTTTCATTTCACTTCCTCCTTTAAAGGTTTTTTTATTTTTAAAAAACTTCATTGAGTTTTCTAAAATCATATTAATTGGATATGCTCGCCTTTTTGACACGCTGCTTTTTAACATTCTGCTTTACTATGAAGTTGTTAATCATCATTCTAACTTCTGTGATAGAGAACGCAATTACTAAAATAACTCCTTCAACTACTCGCTGCCAATATGAGTCCACTCCAAATGCGTCCATAGCACTTCTAATAGTTACTAAAAAGATAGCTGCTACGATAGTGTTGAAGATACTTCCCTTTCCTCCAGCAAGTGCCGTTCCACCAAGTACAACTGAAGAAATAACAGTAAATTCTAGGCCTATTTGCATTCCATAGTTGGACGAGCCCAAGGACGATACAATCATAATCGCCGAACATGCAGTAAATATTCCTACCAAAGCATATATCATGATTTGCGTACGTGGTACGTTTATTCCCGAAATTACGGTTGCTTGTTTTGAATTACCGATAGCTAGAATACTTCGTCCCAACTTCGTCAATCTTAATATTATCGTTCCGATAACTGCTAGTACGCATAAAATCAAGAATGCTGTCGGAATAATTCCAAATATTTTATATGTCGCAAATCTTTTAAACAATACATTGTCCACGACTACTGGTTTACTATTTACCATCTGTGCCAAGGCCCTATATGCCATTTGCATAGCCAATGTGGCGATAAATGCGGGGATTTTCAGTTTGGCAATTAAAAGGCCGTTTATGCTCCCCATAACGATGCCCATCACAAGAATAATCAGAATAGTTGGGACAATACCTATAAATGGCATAATCATTGTCATAACAACGCCATGAAGTGCAACCTGTGATGCAACCGATAAATCTAAATCCCCACTAATAATTGCATAGGTCATACCAATACCACAAATGGCATTTAGCGACGCCCTTGATAAGATATTTTGATAGAATGAAATCCCTCTAAAATTCTCATTTGTAATGGCTAAAATAATCCAAAAAATCAAAAGTGCATACAGAATTCCGTAATCTCCAAATTCAATATGAAAGCTACTCTTTTTCTTTCCCATAGTTATTGGCCCTCCTTTTGCATAATGATTTTAATGCCGTTGATGGTTAGGGCAAATAGCAATACAATGGCAACTGCCATCTTCTGATAAGCTTCTCCGACTCCCATCATATTGAGTCCCATCTTTACAAAAGTTACTAAAATAGCTCCTACTAGCGTTCCAATAACATTACCTTTCCCTCCAGAAAGTGCCGTTCCGCCTAGTACCACAGCGGTAATCGCATCTAGCTCAAAGCCCATTCCTAACTGTGGGTTTCCTGTTGAAACCTGTGCTGTATTTAATATTCCTGCAAAAGCTGCTGTCACAGCAGTTACTATAAATACTAAAAGCAAAGTTCTATCCACTCTGATACCAGTAGTTCTAGCTGCTGTTTCATTAGAACCGATAGCTCTTGTCTTTGTTCCAAATGGAGTGTAATAATATACGAAATAACAAACAATATAGGAAACTATTAATAGTGCGATTGGTAATGGTAAGAAACCAAATATCCTTCCAGTTGAAAGAACTTTCAACTGGGCATTATACTTTGATGTCAGTTGAACTGCCTTGTGGCTATACACTAGTGCAATACCTGCGAAAGCCAATTGAGTTGCGAGAGTTGCTACAAAGGCCTGGATTTTTAATTTGGTAATTAGCAATCCATTTACAAGTCCACAAATGGCTGCTACTGTTATCGCTATGATAATAGATAGTACCGTACCTCTGCCATTCATTATGTTAACTGCCAATACACAACTTACCAACGATAAAATAGAACCTACTGATAAATCAAATCCGCCTGCACATATTGCAAACATCATTCCTGCCGCCGCAATACCTGATACCGCCGATCTGCTTAGTGCCGTGGCAATCTGTGCTGGAGCAACAATTCTAGGATCTAATATTCCGTATATAATGACGATAATCATTAGAATTCCTATAATTCCCACTTTATCCCAAATAAGCCAAAATTTCTTTGCTTGCTTACTCATTTGCCTCACCTCCCAGATGTGTTGTATTTCCTGCCGCACACTGCATAATAACAGATTCGCTCATATCTTCTCTAGAGATATCTCCACGAATTTGACCTTGGAATACCGCTAGCGTTCTATGACAGTTGGAAATTATTTCTGGAAGCTCTGAGGAAACTATGATAATTGCCATTCCCTCTCTTGCTAAATCTTCTAGAAGATGGTATATCTCGGATTTGGCTCCTACATCAATACCCCTTGTAGGCTCCAACATTATTAATATTTTGCAACTACTAGCAAGTGCTCTAGCTAGCAAGAACTTTTGTTGGTTACCACCTGAAAGGCTGTTGATTTTCTGGAAATATCCACTGTATTTCATATTCATCTTTTCTGTATAGTGTTCTAAAATATCTTGTTCTTTTTTGGTGTTAATCAAAAATGCTTTTCTGATTTTATCTAGAATATTGATAGTGATATTTTCGCGTACATTAATTAGTCCAAAAATACCAGCACCTTTACGATCCTCTGTTACAAATCCAATCTCGTGAGAAATGGCATCCATCGGATCCTTGGGATTGACTTTTTTGCCTTCCACCAAGATTTCTCCTGAGTCTGCTTGTACCAATCCATAAATTGTCTTTACTATTTCTTCTCTAAAGCAACCCATAAGTCCCGCAAATCCTAGTAACTCGCCTTTATGAAGCTTAAATGACACGTTCTTATAGATTCCTTCTTTACAAAGGTTTTTAACTTCTAACACAACTTCCCCAACTGCATGGTCTGCTGTCGTATGGTGTTCTGATACTTTCCGACCCACCATATACTCAAC
>JGI994J12354_10002804_pt1 | contig 16635 bp, 19 predicted proteins | sample IntmicLarv3ML3BL_FD_12354 | JGI IMG/M metagenome (IMG submission 12354) | reverse complement strand
CTCTTTCAGTTTGCTCATGCGCCAGGACCTTCTCTTAGGGTGGCGGAGGAACTGTCTGTTCGTTCTCATCATGACCCAAGCGGGAACACGGCGGTTCTGCTTGACTTTCTTATTGAGCCTGCCTTTCATTGCGGGCGGTTTTGTACTTGACATCTTATCTCCTCTGTATCGTGATCTCCCTCTGCTGAGGTACTATCTTTTGAAGGATCTCTTTGAGCATGGCGTCTGTTATGACCCCTTGTAACCTTCCGCTCTGAGCAATTTGGATCAGCTGCATCTCTATGGCGTTGGCCTGTTCGGGATTCGCCAGTTTGATATTCGCCAATCTGTCTCTCGCCTCGGGGGAAAGTATCTGTCTTAACACGGACTGTTTCTGCATTTCAAATTGTTTGGCCTGTTCCTCTTTTGCAGCCTGATTTCCCTGCTGCTGTTGGATCTCGGCCATTCTTTTTTGTCTTATTGCTTCCAGTTCGGGATCTTCCATGCTCATTTCACCTTCAATTGTTGTTCTCGTCGAAGACCTCTTTGGCAGTGTTGTCAAGCAATGACTGTCCCGCCGGACTTATTTTGCGTCCTTCTTTGCCGGTCGGCAAAAGGTATCCTGCCGCCTCGAGTTGCATCATGCATTTTCTGGCGATGTTACGGCTGCCTTTCACTGCCCTGTTAGGCATCGAACCTTTGTCTGCGAATCCTCCGTACTCAGCTGCGAGCTTGGATGATCCCATAGGCCCTTTGACGTAGAGCTTCCTGAGGATCGAGGCGGCCCTTGTGTACCACCAGTCATCCTGTGCGGGTGCTCTCTCTGTGTGCCTGCCGGTTTTTGCATACTCTGCCCACTCGGGGGGAACTATGTTGGAGTTTCCCTTAAGTTTCTCGGCTGTTTTAAGTATCAATTTCTCGGCAGGAACGTCGTAGACTGTTACCATTTTCATTCCTCACGAATCACAAAGACCTAAATCCATGTGATAACGTGCACGTGTAGGTTCAACTCATATAAAAGCATAGCTGGAGCAATAGTACAAAAACCAACTTCGCACGTTCGGCCAACGCCCCCGTGCGACCTGCAGAAGAAACTCCTGCCACGGAGAATCCCAAAAGATTGAGACTCTGATTCCGTATCACAGGGATTGAAGTTCTTGTATATTAATTCGTTTGTTTCTTGACCTTGCATAAAGAAATTTATTCTCGTAACCGAATGTATGAACATGGGGTACAGCGATATCAAGAGATTCAAAAGTACTAAGATCCTTGCAAAAAGTGGTTTTTCATTCGCACAGAAGGAATTGGCACTCCTGTATCTTGAAGGCAAAGGCGTTAAGAAAAATGATTCTAAAGCAGCATTGTGGTTCAGAAAAGCAGCTGAAAAAGGAGATTTGGAGTCGATCTTCATAACAGGCCTAATATACCAAATAGGTGCCGGCGTGGAAGTAAATGCTGAAGAATCAGTAAAATGGTATATAATCGCAGCAGAAAGGGGATACGCAGAGGCACAGGACTCCCTTGGACAGATGTATGAACACGGCGAAGGTATCGAGAAAAATTACAATGAAGCATTCAAATGGTATGAATCTTCAGCAAATCAAGGCAATATCAAAGGACAGTACAACCTTGGGAGGATGTACATCAATGGGACCGGCACCCTCAAAGATGTGGGAAAGGGGATCGAGATCATTACTGCCCTTGCTGAGGAAGGAGATGCCGATGCACAGAACTATCTCGGAGTAATGTACGATGCAGGCATCATCGTGGATCAGGATTACGATACTGCATTGGAATGGTTCAAACTTGCCATCAACAACAAGAGTGTCTTGGCCATGAATAACCTCGGGATCATGTACCTTGATGGAACCGGTGTAGAGAAAGATTACCAGGAAGCGATAAAATGGTTCACACTTGCAGCAGAAGAAGAGTACGAAGATGCGCAATGCAGTCTCGGATTAATGTACGAAAACGGTTGGGGGGTTCCACAAAATTACGAAGAAGCTGCGAGATTGTATGAACTTGCTGTCGAACAAGGAAGTACTGAGGGGCAGAATAACCTTGGTGTTTTGTACGATAACGGTACCGGCGTAGAAATGAACGAAGAGAAGGCGGTGGAATTATTCGCGCTTGCGGCGGAGAAGGAATACGAACTAGCTGAGTACAACCTCGGCGTTATGTACGAATATGGCCGAGGTGTCGAAATGAACCTCGAAGAAGCTGCAAGACTTTATGAACTTGCAGCAGAAAAAGGCGATGATGATGCCCAGTTCAGTCTGGGTACTATGTATGATGAGGGAAAAAGTGTTGAACAGGATTCTAAAGAAGCTGTCAAATGGTACACATTGTCCGCAGGACAGGGAAACGCAAGCGCGCAAGGTAATCTTGGTTTAATGTATCTCTTCGGAACCGGTGTGAAAAAGGACCTCAAAGAAGCGATAAGGTTATTCAGACTTGCTTCCGAACAAGGAGAGGAAAACGCCCAATATAATCTTGGGTGTGCATACGACGAAGGAGTCGGTGTCCGCAGGGATCAAAAAGAAGCAATCAAATGGTACACGTTATCCGCAGAACAAGGAAATGTGGATGCACAGAACAATCTCGGCATTGCATATCTGTCGGGGGAAGGTGTAAAAAGGAATCCTAAAGAGGCGGAGAAATGGTTCAAACTGGCTGCGGAGCAAAATTCTTCTGACGCATTCTACAGTCTCGGAATTATTTACCTTGAGGGCGGCGATATCCCTCAAGATCTCGACGAAGCACTCAAAATGCTTCTAACCGCGGCCGAACTGGGAAATGAATTGGCGATAGAGTTCCTCAAAGATAATGATCTTACGTGAGAATCACGTTATCGGTCCAATATCCTGTTCTTGGCGTGTTCGTACTCGTCCTCGGTTATCAGTCCTTCATCCAACAAAGCTTTGAACTGCCTGATCTCCTCTATCGGGGATGATGTCTTTGTGGTACTTCCCCCATATTTCCGCTGGATCTGTTCCGCCACTTCGATCATTGTCATCTGTTTATTTTTGATCGCCTTTGCTTGTTCGGGCGATATCAGTTGATAGTTGGGCATTACTTTGAGTTTATCCCTGCACGAAAGACATACTTCACCTGTCATCAATTTCTCACTGAAAGCCCCGAGCAATCCTCCAAGGGGTTTGTTGCAACTCATACAACGTCTTCTCGCCATAGATAGGGAATGACATTCCAATATTTTGATATTGGGGCTGTTCACCCCCATTTATAACATATTTCCCGTTTGACATACTCTTCTCCTGCCTCATTTTTCAATGCTGCAGCAAATATCTTTTTGATTATGCGCTACTTCAAAAAACCTTGTTCGTCCAAAAAATCCGTTATCAATTTTTGATTCCGCAACATTATTTTGGACGACTATACTTGGCTGATTCCCTCTTATGGGAATGTAAGGAATTATGAAATATTACCGAAAGAGTGTTCAATGATTGTTAATAAAATCGGAACAGTTCAAACATAACAAAATTATATTGAAAACACGATACAAAGATTATGGATGATGACAAAACTCTAAACTTTTGTACCGAATGCGGTGCGAATATCCATCAAAACGATGAATATTGTCCTGCATGCGGGTATAAGTTGAAAGATTACTCCGCAAACTATACCAATAACTATGTAGACCCCCGTTACAGAGCAGAGACCATTAGACGATTGAACATTGTGATTATAACTGGTGCAATTTGGGCTGTTATTGCAATATTAAATTCAATCTATAGTTTAGTTACTTTTGATTCTCTAATCGATTCTATACGTGAAATATACATCGAAGCTTCTTTATCACTCACGGAGGATTTTATTGAACTATTGCGTTCTATAATGATTGCTACCTCCATTGTTCTGATTATCAGCAGTATTTTGGCAATGATCTCCGCAATATTATGCTGGCAGAAGAAGTTCTATAATGTAGCCTATTGGGCCTGCATTATTGGCTCAATATTGTCCTTGATCTACATAATTCCCGGCGTTATTGGTCTTATTCTCTCAAGCAGAATAAAAGCGGCCAAATCCGAATTCAAAAATTAATTATAACCCCTTAATCCTGCCGTGACCCGGCAGGATGAATTTAATATATTTCTGTGCTTTAACATCAGATATGGTCCAGAAACGTGTTCTTGCGATTCATGATATTTCTTGTTTCGGAAAATGCTCCTTAACGGTAGCTCTGCCCATCATCTCATCTGCAGGGATAGAGTGTACGGTCATGCCAACCGCAGTACTTTCCACACATACGGGAGGATTCAAAGATTTTACTTACAGAGATCTTACGGAAGATCTTATACCCATACTTGAACACTGGAAGACCTTGGATCTGAAATTCGATGCGATATACACCGGATTCCTCGGATCCTATGAGCAGATAGATCTGGTATCAAGAATAATCGATGAATTAAGAGAGAAGGACACCATCGTCGCCGTGGACCCCGTGATGGCCGATAACGGAGAACTTTACTCCATCTTCGATCCTTCATTTCCAAAAGGCATGAGGAAACTGTGTGAGAAAGCGGACGTCATACTTCCGAACATCACGGAAGCAACGCTTTTACTTGATAAGAAATACAACCCGGGTCCGTATACAGAAAAATATATCCTCGAACTGTTGATGGATCTCGGTTCGATGGGTTCCAAGAACGTGATACTCACTGGAGTGTTCTTCGAAGATGAACATCTGGGTGCCGCAACATATAACACTTCGACGGAAAAGGTATCATTCTCCTTCAGAGAAACGATCCCCGGATATTATCATGGCACAGGAGATGTTTTCGGTTCAGCCGCAGTATCAGCTTTGGTAAACGGTCACGATCTGGGAAAAGCATCCGAGATAGCCGTTAATCTCACTGCGGACAGCATCAAAAGGACCAGAAAAGCGGGTACCGACGTAAGATACGGTGTCGATTTCGAAACAGGTCTGGGAAAATTCTCGAAAACCGTTTCCCCCGGAGGCAAGTGATGATCATTGCGGACGCATGTGATGCACCTCTCATTTCCGCAATGGCCAAGGAAATTTGTTTCAAATATTACAATCCGATAGTTGATAATTCACTTGTGAAATATTATGTGGAGACATTCCAATCCGAAGAGGCAATCTGCAGACAGATCGAGAAAGAAGGCTATCTTTATTCTTTCATCCTGCATGGTGTTGAGAAGGTCGGTTATTACTCCGTACATCCGGAGAACGATCGCCTGCTCATGAGCAAACTGTATCTGAAAGAAGAGTGGAGAGGTAAAGGGCTGGGATCGAAAACCATCGACGATATATTGGAGTACGGACGTGAAACGGGCGTAAGCTGCGTGTACCTCCATGTAAATAAGAACAACATACCCAGCATAAACATATACAAGGCAAAGGGGTTCGAGATCGTAAAACACGATGACTCCGAGATAGGGGATGGTTTTCGTTTGGACGATTACATAATGGAATATCGGTTCGTGAGGTAAATGTTCATACCCACGACCATGGAAGAGGTCAGGGGGAGGAAATGGGATGCCCTCGACATTATTATTGTATCGGGCGACACATACATCGATTCCTATTACAACGGGGCCGCGGTGATCGGACATTGGCTGATCGATAACGGATTCAGGGTCGGGATCATCGCACAGCCCGATATCGGGTCGGATACGGATATCTCAAGACTCGGAGAACCGGAGTTGTTCTGGAGCGTCACATCCGGATGCGTGGACTCGATGGTGGCAAATTACACTCCAACGAACAAACGCAGAAAGGATGATGATTTCACTCCCGGAGGACTGAACAGCAGACGCCCGGACCGCGCCTGCATAGCCTACACCAATCTTATCAAGAAATATGTCAAAGGAAAACCCATTGTTCTGGGGGGTATCGAGGCAAGCCTCAGAAGGGTGGCACATTACGATGCCTGGACGGATTCCGTCAGACGCAGTATTCTCTTTGACTCCAAAGCGGATATAATAACTTACGGAATGGCAGAACTTTCCAATTTGGAATTGGCAAAGAGACTGCGCGACGGAACAAGTATAGACGATATCCGAGGAATATGCCGCATAGGATCCGATATTCCCAAAGGATATCTTTCAATGCTCTCGTACGAAAGGTGCTTTGAAAATAAAGATGATTTCATTACAGCCTTTAAAATTTTCAATGAGAACTGCGACCCGGTAAATGCCAAGGGTCTGGTGCAGGAACACGGAAAAAGATACCTGATCCAAACGCCTCCTCAGAAAGCTGTAACGGTCGAAGAACTCGACAGGATCCATTCGTTGGACTACGAGAACAGAGTACACCCTTTCTATCTCAAAATGGGAAATGTGAAAGCAACGGAGACAATAAAGAATTCGATAACAACACACAGAGGATGCTACGGAGAATGTTCTTTCTGTGCCATCTCCGTACATCAAGGAAGAGCGGTAATATCCAGATCTGAAGATTCCATCATAAAGGAAGCGACCGCCATTGCGTCCAAAGAAGGATTCAACGGCATAATCAATGATGTGGGAGGGCCCACCGCCAATATGTACGGTATCGAATGTCCGACAAAAGCTGCGGTTGGCGGCTGTAAGGATCGGAAATGCTTATTCCCGAGGCCGTGTCCCAAATTACGTATAGATCATTCGCGCCAACTGGGTCTCCTTGAAAGACTCATCGAGATACCGAACGTGAAGAAGATCCACATCACATCGGGAATACGCCACGATATGGTGCTTGCAGACCTTATGAACGGAAAAAGGTATGTTGATGCGATCGTAAGGAATCATGTCTCGGGACAGTTGAAGATCGCTCCGGAACACACCTCAAAAGAGATCTTGGAATTAATGGGAAAACCCAACTCGGGTACACTGCTAAGATTCAAGGATATGTTCGACGAGTCCAACAAAGAACAAGGGAAAAAACAATTCCTCACGTATTATTTCATGGCTGCGCACCCCGGATGTTACATGAAGGATATGGAAGACCTGAATGATTTTATTCACAGGGAGCTGAAAACAAACCCGGAACAGGTGCAGATATTCACTCCGACGCCGTCCACCGTATCCACGATGATGTATCACACCAGAAGGAATTACGAGAACACGAAAGATCTGAAATCGGAACATTCCATGCAGATGAAGCAAAAACAGAAAGATGTAATACTGACATCGAAGAGGAAGAACGATGCACAGAGAAAATGAAAGACTCACCGAGATCATGTCGAATATGGGAAGACCTCTGGGCCTCCCGGAAATAAATGCATCGTTCATTGTCAGTAAGGATTTCAAGATCTCATGGAAAAGAAGAGGAAAACAGCTCAACATCATGATATCCGACTACATTGCGGATGCACCGGACCGCGTTCTGATCGATCTTTCCGAAACGATAATGGACATTGTGAGGGGGCATCCCTACGAATACGGAAAAGAATACTTGGAATGGGTCACATCCGACAAATTCATTTGCGATAACAGGAAGATATACATCAGAAGGAGCAAGAACATCACCCGTGATCCGATAGGAAAAGAACGTAATCTCATCGAATCTGTCGACAGACTGCTGGATTCTTCGTTACTGACCCCGGAAGATATCCAGAATTCATTTTTTTCGTGGACGGTACACCCCAATTACCGCAAAGTAGGGTACTGTTCGCCTATGATGAGGGTGGTTGCCGTTTCATCCGCGTTGGATGATCTTTCAGTCCCCGATTACGTCGTAGATTTTGTTGTGTATCATGAATCGCTTCATTTGAGACAGGGATACCGCCCTTCGAAAAGAGCACATGATCCGTCTTTCAGAAAAGAAGAGGATCTGTTTCCGGAAAGAAAAGAGGCTGAAAAATATCTCAACACTCTGAAGGATAAGATCTGATGACATGTATTAATACGCAGATATCGTTGACAATGTATCATGAAAGATCCTCTTGATAAATATCAGCCTGAATTCAAAGAAATACATGTTTTGACTGATGATTCCTCTGAATGCGGTGCGCAGAGTGCGGGAGAGACATTTTGGGAAATGGCCCGTTCGTTTTTGGCTTACTACGATCCGAAAACAGGAGAACTGAAGAACGGAGAGGGTCGAATAGTCTGGTACCTAACGGAAAAAGAGAGAAGGGCCAAAAAAGAGGAACGGTTCCAAGCCGGCTGCATATATCGATTGAAAGTGAGAGAACTTATCGATAAGACCGTACCGAAAAACATGTTGGAATCATATTTCAATTGTTTTTTATTCGTTGAAATATTGGAAGAAAATATCAAAAATAGTGAATTAGATGCTATTCTCAAAGAATACAGAAGGCCGGTAATACTAACCGATGAACATGTAGGGGAATTGAGATTAGATAAGAATCTGGGTTTATTCGAGGGTCGCACAACATGGCTTGGAAAAGAGATCGAAGTCACATTGGATGTTGATTCGAAGAACGAAAAAAGCTGGACCGGTGCTATGAACCTCCTGCATACATTGCTTGAGAAGCAGGAAAAGAATGATTCTGAATATCGAAAATTCGCTGCAAAGAAACTCACCAAATTGGCAAACGAGTGGAACTCCGATGAGGAAACGAAGATATCGAAAGAAGAGTTCTCACAAAGAATGAAGGTCTTGTCTCTGAGTGTTTCTTTTGAAGGTGATTTCAGCATTTACTATGAAGACGACGATATGTTCTTCGGACATGATATCGAGATCTCCGGAAGCGTTAAAAAAGGAGCAAAATCCGCAGATATCGTGGGATGAAGTGCAGAGTCCATCAAATGGTACAAATCAGCCGCAGAAGAAAAGAGAATACATGGAAAACCTCTGAAGGCCGCCGAGTGAAATAATATACTCTCCCGCACATACCGTCTTGTGTCCAAAGAAGAGAAAGGATTCATCTTCGATACCGATGACGGTGAAGTGGAAGTCGATATAGAAGAAGTAAAGCGACTTGCAAATGAGGGAAGTGCCAACGGTCAGTATGCTCTCGGCATGGCATATCTGTTCGGATGGGAAGTCGCCCAAGATACCGCCAAAGGTTACGAATTACTTGAAAAGGCCAGCGAAAGCGGTCATGAAGATGCTATGACCCTCCTTGTGAAGATGTTCTTCAGCGGAGACTATCTGGGAATGAACAATTCGAAAGCAGTCGAATATTCAAAAAAAGGTGCTGAAGCGGGGATCGCAGACGCGCAGTTGTTCCTCGGCATAGCATACATGGACGGCGTAGAGGTCAAACAGGATTATTCCAAGGCCGCAGAATTATTCAGAGCATCCGCCAACCAGGGAAACGGAGAAGCAAGAAACTCTCTCGCGTACCTTCATCAGAAAGGTCTCGGCGTGAACAAAGACGAAGAAAAGGCGTTCAAACTTTACAAGAATGCCGCCGCCGCGGGAAACATCAATGCGCAATATCAAACAGGAGTTTGCTATGAAACCGGTACCGGAACCGCAGTGAACCGCTCCAAGGCCGCGGAATGGTACGGGAAAGCGGCGGAACAGGGCGATGCGTTCTCCATGGACAGGCTCGGGATACTCTATTACGGGAACTCCAAGGACCTTCCCCGAGATCCGAAGATGTCCTTCGAATGGTTTCTTAAAGCATCACTTGAAGGTTTACCCGATTCGATGTATTCTTTGGGATGCTATTACATGGACGGATTCGGAACGGAGAAAGACGAGAACGAAGCTAAAAAATGGTTGAATTTAGCTACCGACAGCGGAAGCAGACTTGCAAAAGAATTTCTGGAACGTCTTAAAACCGAGGTGAAGGAATGAGCAACGAAATAACGCCTGAATCCGAATATTGGAAAGGCGTAGAATATCTCAGAACAGATCCTGAAAAAGCAGTAAAATTCCTTACAAATGCTTCCGACCTCGGTCATATTCCCGCGATGAGGGATCTTGGGTTAATGTATCTCCAAGGCAACGGCGTGAACAAAGACGAAAAAAAGGCATACTCATACATCTCCATAGCATCAAAGGAAATGGATCCCGAGGCCATATACATCCTGGCAACCATGTACGAGAAGGGCATGGGCGTCGAAAAAGATCTTTATGAATCGTTGAAACTTTTCGCATTCTCCGCGAATATGAATCACATCGGTGCCGATATGGATGCGGACAGAGTGGAAGCTCAAATAAGCTTGGAGAGGAAAGAAAAACTACGTTCCAGACCTATTCTGAACCTCGAGATCTCGGATGTGGATGTCGAGGCTGCTTGCTGCAAAGAAATGTATGATAATGTCCTGGCCGGGACAGTGTATGTCGTTGATACTTATCAGGGACCGGAACTCATCACCGAAGATGAAAAGGGCTTCGAACAGATCTTGGACAAATGTCCATTCTGCAATAAGAACGTAAGAAAAATACCCAGAAACAGTAAATATAATTAACAAAACACAGGAAAAATGAGAATGCTGCCTGAATTCAGATATAATCCGCACTGCATGGAAAATGAGATCTTCGAGAAAGTCGAAGGAAAGAAAAGGGTCACCTGTGAATGCTGCGGAAAAAATCCGGAATACTATTGCGAGGGGATGTACTCAAGGGAGGACGTGGGATGCATATGTCCAGACTGCATCGCCGACGGGTCCGCAGCGAAAAAATTTGACGGGGATTTCATTCAAGATGCCGAAAGGATCGTCGATGATGCCGAAAAAACGGAAGAATTGTTCAAACGTACCCCGGGACTTGTAACATGGCAGGGGGAATACTGGCTGGTCTGCTGCAATGATTATTGTGCATTCATTGCGTATGTCGGTACCGAAGAACTCGACGAAAGAGGAATAACCGAAGAAGTATTCGCTGACTATGCAGAAATGGGAGAATGGGATGTAGACGAGGTGCGCCCCTATCTCGAGAACGGCGGAAGTATGGCCGGCTATCTGTTCCGGTGTCTTCACTGCGGCAAATATAGAATTTGGATCGACGCGGATTGAACTGACGATATCATCCGGAGTATTGAGTAATATTTCACTATCTGCTCCTTTCAGTTTACGTTTTATCTTCCTATGTTCATACGGTGGCCATGGAAGAAGACGATCAATATCTGGAAAATGCGATAAAAACCATGAGAGCAGTCATAAAGAGAAAGACCGCGGAAGTTGAAGAACTGATATCCAACGAGGAAAACGCGGATCTTATCAACTATCTCAACCAGGACATATCGAGTTACATCACAGTCCTTAACGGAATCACAGGTGAAGATGAAGGTCTGGAGAAACCCGAATTTGATGAAGTTCGAGCGAACGAATATGACCTCACCGGAGACTTCACAAAATATTTGGATGGGCTTTCTCCGGATGACCTTGAATGTGAATATGAGGCAGATGATATCCGATGTGAGTATTTCGAAGAACTCATGGATCTCCTGTCCTTCGAAGTCGGTATCGATGTCCTCAAAAGCAAGAAAATAATCAAGGCTTTATCGAAGAATGATGCCGCGGTGATGGCTATCGGAGAGATAATAATCAACAACGATGAGCTCTACGAGCTCTATGAGAAAATAAGCTCTGAAGAGGCAAAAAAGAAGAAGAAAAAGAAAAAGTCTAAATCATAACAGATATATACATGATACACAGAGAACGTAATATACGTTAGATGGTGAGAAAAATGGATGGGAATATGGACATCAGAGAGCAAGTTGTGCTTATGCGTGCGATTATCGGCAGAAAGATAATGGAGATAGACGAATTCGAAGAAAAAGCAACCAATCTTACGGGAGAGGAAGCTGAGAAATGCCTCGATATGATCGATTTTCTGAAGAACGATATAGCGGGATACAAGTCGATCGTTGACGATCTCAAAGACGGTACCAACGACCTTACCGGAAACCTTTGGGACATCGCATCCCTGCCCGAGAACGCACTTTCGTTGTACACCGGATTCTACCTCAACGGTTTGTCATCGCCTGACCGCATAGAAGAAGAGAAGGCCATGGACATCAAGGTGAAATATGCTCAGGACCTTGCAAAGATGTACATCATCCACATCGGAAGGATGGCACTCACAGACCCCAAGGTCATCGACATAATAATGGCGAACGAGGAACTGGTCAGTATCATCGGAAGCGCGATCCTGGACATCCCCGAGATCGTAGATATAATGGAAAAACAGTAAACAGGGGGTTCACCCCCAAACCCTTTTCAAAAACTCATTAACATTTTTGATGATCGAATTCGCTCCGATCAATCATTATAGAATTTACATTCAAAATATCGAACTTTTTCAAAACACAGATTTATACTACTATTCTATTCAATGTTCATGTTTGCCGATGCCTGTGAAAAAGCAGCTAAATTCACGAGACCTTTGATAATATCCACAAGACAGGTTGATGGAAAGGTGAATGCGGTTTGCGGAACCTTCATCATTATCAATGACAGCGGATGGATCATCACAGCCGGCCACATGTTCGATTCTTTTGTCAAATTCCAAGGCGACCAGAAAAAGATGAAAGAGATCCAGGAACTGAATGCTTCCAACGACAGCAACCGCGGAACCCTCAACAAAATAAAAATGGATCCCGAATGGTTAACAAACCATTCATTTTGGTGGGCATGGGATGGCGTAAGGCTCAATGATGCGTATGTCAACCGTCAGTTAGACCTTTGCGTGGGAAGACTGGAGCCTTTCGATCCTAAGTGGATAGAGGAGTACCCCGTATTCAGGAATCCCGACAGCATGCGTCCCGGGACGACCCTCTGCAGAATGGGTTTCCCCTTTGTTCCCGTGGAATCGACCTTTGATGAGAAAATGAAAGCTTTTCAGATCAAAAAAGGTGTGTTGCCTCTTCCGCTGTTTCCCAACGAGGGAATGCATACAAGAAATGTATTGAAGGGTAAGAGCACCGACGGCAATTATGAGATGATGTACATCGAGACATCTACACCCGGCCTCAGAGGACAGTCGGGAGGGCCTATCTACGACAAGAATGGATGTATCTACGCCATGCAGGTTCAAACAGCCCATATACCTCTCGGTTTCCAACCTGTGGTCGAAGTCGATGGCAAGAAGATCGTAGAGAATCAGTTCATCAACGTCGGATTGGGAGTACACGGCAAGACCATTCAGGAAGTAATGAGAAGCCGCAACGTTCGATTCCAAGTCGAAGGGGAAGAAAGCGGATTTCGAATAATTGACTGATTTTTTTACATTATATCAGTCATTTGCAATTAATTAAACTGATAGCTTTACAAGTTAAATTTATTACGTTATATCACAAAACAATATTTTTTATTTTTACTCATCATTAAAAAATAATCTAATAAAGTTATTAGCTTAATTAATTACAATAATAGAAAAATATAAAAAAAATAAAGAAAAATCTCGAATTTTACTCAATATTACAATACTCTCTTAATTATATAACAAAAATGCAAATAATCATCAAAAAATAGCAAAGATCGTGTCAAGGACGGTCTCCCGAATATCAACTTGGGATCCCGGAATATTCACGTATACCCTTACAGTTTCCGTGAAATATTCATTTTTCACAATTTTTTTCCTTTTCTTATAACTACGATAAAATATCGCAGATAGAATACATAAAACCATGGAAAGGAAATACATCTGCTACTGCGGTTTTTACTGTGAGTGCTGTGTAGTGAAAGCAAGGATCCGCCCTGCGGCACAGAATCTGCTTGACGAGATGAAAAGGGGCGGATTCGAGAACTTCATCGAACACATTCCCGGCGGCAGTGAATTCTGGCCGTTCCTGAAGAACATGGCCGAAGAAGGATTGTGCATATCATGTAGAGAGAACGGCGGCGATCCGGGATGCGCCATTCGAAATTGTGCGAAGAACAGGGGCGTAGATATGTGTGCCCTGTGTGACGATTATCCCTGCGGGCATTTCACACCTTACGAGCAATACAGCGTCTTGTTCGCTGACAACAAGGTATTGCGTGAAAAAGGAATTGAAGAATGGTCGAAGATGCAGGATGAACGTGTTGCCAAGGGCTTCTGTTATTCCGACGAAACAGATGAAAAATCGCAATGATTTTCTGTTCGGATATAGTATCATAAATAATAACGCTAATAAAGCTATTAGCTAAATTAATAATAAAGGGTAAAAATGTGAAAGTAAAAAGCGTTTACAGACCTGCAATGAACGCGGCCGCTACAACGAACACGACGCCGATCATAATGAGTACCATAAACCATGCCAAGATCTTCTTCTTTTTTGCTTCTTTCATGAGGCTATCAATGGCGTGATGCACTTTCTAAATATAGTCTTTTGTAAAATGGTACCTCGGTACATTACCATCGCCCTATGGCAAAAAATCAACAACGCAGAATGAAATAAGGTAAGGTGTTTGTAAAGGGTTTGATTGATCATCTTCAGACTATCGGGATCTTGTTCTCGAGCGCAAGCGCGTATGCGAGGTAGATGTTGAATATGAAGTTGAACAATGCTGCTATTCCTATCAGCCAGTGCCAATAGTCAGCTGCAAGTGAATCAAGCAGACTCAATCCAACAAACAAGAATATCAACGCCGTTGTAACAAGAATAAGTGACAACGCCTTCGGGGTCTTTGCAAGTATTGACCATATTATTGCGAGTATGAACACTATCGCAAATGTTATGTTCTCCCATGCACCCATTCCGAATCCGGTCATCGCGACTGCTGCACCCACAAGCGCAAACACTACAAAGCCGAAGTTACTGTCTGATCTGTACGCAAGCAAGGCCACCATTATTATCATTAACCCAAGGCCTTTGAACAAGTTCGGCATCGAATCGAGTACATAGGTTCCTGAGGGTTCACCGACCAACATATAGATGGCCAATGGCAATGATACTACTGCGACCAAAAAGAGACCCAATGATGTCGGGTCCAAACATTTCTGGCATTCTACCATGATTATTTTCCTCCTTTGAGGTTAAACCTCATCCCTGAACTCGACTTAGAGAATATATAAGCACGACGGTCAAAACACGACTTTTCAAATACCCAGACAATGAAAAATGAAAATGACATTTAACAAGGTTTTTCAGAGACCATTGTTGGACATTAATTTTTAAAAATAAAGAAAGTTATTTATAAGACTTGTTGTGACCACACTTAATTATTCGAAATATTCGTCCGAAATTTGATTGGCTTTCCTCTTTTTCGGATCTTTTACCCTGGATGCCATCAATTCTTGCACAGCGTTGAATTCCTGAGGAGAAACAGCAGTCTGAGCGAAATGTTTCACGAGAATATCATCCCATCTCATGTATCCTGCATACACCGGATTGTGGAGAATGTTTCTCAGATTGTACACATTCCATGGATTTCTCTTTCGTGTGAGCGTTCCCGACATATTGAGATCGTATGCTATACGGTCCATCGTCTGACCTTCCAAATATGATCTGAAGATCCCCCTCACAACGATCAATTCTTCTTCATTGGTCAGTAAAATACCATTTGACAAAGAATATCCGAAAGGAGGATTAAAACCGAGTGTCCTGCTCTCATCCATTGAATTTACCATGGATTCCGCCTTTTCCCGCATCCCCATGTATGTTCTCTCACCGATCTGCTCACTTTCAAGCTGAGCTATCCTTTGTATCATATCGACAACGAATCTCCCCAATGCGTTGGTGGTATCGAGAGATTCGGTGGATGAAACGAACATTTTCCCTTCATGGTTGAGTTTGTCCATCATACTCATGAAATTTCGGCTGTTCCTGTGGATACGGTCCATTTTCATTACCAGGATTACATCCCATTCGCTGATGTTGTCCATCATTCTTGAGTACGCCGGACGCTTGATATTCGTTCCGGAGTATCCGTCGTCCTCGTACACATCGAAGACCTCCCAACCCTCTGCGATGCAATAGTCCGCCAGTATAGCTTTCTGTGCATCCAGCGAATATCCTTCGGTGGACTGTTCTTCGGTGGACACCCTAACATAAATGGCTGTCCTCATCGCTTTCCTCTCATGTTATAGGGCCGTTGAGGGCCTCGAAATCCTCAGCATCAATTATTGCTTCGTGATCGCTTAAACGCACTATCCCGTCCCATCTGGTGTATCCTGCATAAAGGGGATTCTTTAGGATGTTGGAGACGGACTGCGTACTCCATCTGCTGCCTTTCTTTGTGAAAATGAATGAGTTGTTCAGAGTATCGGCGATACCGTGCATGGACATTCCTTCAGAACGCATCTTGAAGATATCCTTCACGGTCGTAGCCTCGTATTCTATGACCTTCAAGGTTCCGTTATTGTACACATAACCGAAAGGATGACCGAAGCCCATGTATCCCGTCCCGTATTTCGCCTTACGGGTCATTCCGACCTTTACTCTCTCGCCGATCTGCTCGCTTTCAAGCTGAGCTATCCTTTGGACTATGTCCATCACGAACCTTCCCATCGCGGTGGTCGTATCGAACTTTTCCTGCATGGAATTGAACTCTTTTCCTTTGCGGCGGAGTTCGTCCATCATGAATGTGAAATTTACACTGTTCCTGTGGATACGATCCATTTTCAAAACCAGCAGAACATCCCAGTTGTCAGATTCGCTGAACATTCGGTTGTATTCAGGGCGCACGCTGCTTCTTCCGGAAAATCCCTCATCACGATAGATGCCTGATATCTCCCAGTCCCTTACTCTGCAATAGGCCTCGAGCCTTTTTATCTGAGCATCCAGTGAATAACCTTCTTTAGCCTGGTCTTCAGTGGAAACTCTCGCATAGAGTGCTGCGCGCATG
>JGI994J12354_10002803_pt1 | contig 16635 bp, 13 predicted proteins | sample IntmicLarv3ML3BL_FD_12354 | JGI IMG/M metagenome (IMG submission 12354) | reverse complement strand
TTCTAAAAACTATTAAAGAATTGATAAAAAGTTAATTATTATCAATTCTTTTCATGTTGAAGGTCAAAGAAAAAGCACACTTTCGTGTACTTTTTCAGCAGCCTCCTACCATCTCCTCTTTTTTTCGAGAAGAATTTTTCCAGTAATCATAATAATGATCACTGCTGACAACCCTACTAATATTAATATCTTAATTATAGGATTGTTATCTCCTGTTTTTGGAGAATCTGAAACTGTTTTTGTTTCTGTCTCTGTCTCTGTTTCTGTCTCTGTTTCTGTCTCTGTTTCTGTTTCTGTCTCTGTCTCTGTTTCTGTCTCTGTTTCTGTCTCTGTTTCTGTCTCTGTTTCTGTCTCTGTTTCTGTTTCTGTCTCTGTTTCTGTTTCTGTCTCTGTTTCTGTCTCTGTTTCTGTCTCTGTTTCTGTTTCTGTCTCTGTTTCTGTCTCTGTTTCTGTTTCTGTTTCTGTCTCTGTTTCTGTTTCTGTTTCTGTCTCTGTTTCTGTCTCTGTTTCTGTCTCTGTCTCTGTTTCTGTTTCTGTCTCTGTTTCTGTCTCTGTCTCTGTCTCTGTTTCTGTCTCTGTTTCTGTCTCTGTTTCTGTCTCTGTCTCTGTTTCTGTCTCTGTTTCTGTCTCTGTTTCTGTCTCTGTTTCTGTCTCTGTCTCTGTTTCTGTCTCTACATTAGACATTACATTTTTCTCGTTTATTGGTCCTCTTGGCAGAGTGAATGAAAAAGTCTCTCCATCTAATTCTCTTACCAAAATGATAACTTCCCCTTCTTTAAATTCCAAATTTGCAAACCCCGCAAATCTCAGCCTTTCAGAAAAGTTTTCGGAAAATGTTGCTCTTCCACCATTAAGATTCCCAATATAATATTCGCCTTCTTCATTGATAACATAGTATATGTTATCAAATGTTATTGCAATATTATGATATGTTGCTTCTGCAACAACCGTTATTGTTGTTAATAACATACTTAAAGTTATTAACAACCCAATAAGTTTCCGTTTCTGTTTCATATGATCCTCCTTTAGACATATATTTCTATGTCTTTTCTTCTATTTTTTGTTTACTTTTTAATTATATCATCATTTTAATATAAAATCAATAGTAATTTACATAATATTTTTCATAGAATTTGCCACATATATAATATATAAATTCTTATAAAATGGTTAAAAATAAATTAAGATATAAACTATTAATATTATTTCCTACCTAAATATAATTTCATTCAAATAGTTTTTATTCTTACTTTAACTTCTGTTATTTCAATCTTTTTTTAGATACTTTTAATTTAAGTACCACAATTGTACCTGATAAAATACTAAGTGTAACTATTGCAATTATAACATATGCAATATAATTTGTTGTTAATCCTGTTGGAGGTGTTACTATTAATGTTTCAGATTTCGCATTATCTTCTTCTGATGTTGTTGAATCTGATGGTATATAGTTACCTGGTGTTGTTCTTATTGATGAACCTCCTGTTTTAATTACTTCTATAATCTCTGCTTCATTATCAAATGTTGTATCATCACTAGTTGTTAATACCTTGTATGTTTTAATTGGTATTAGCATTGTTTTATTATCTCCTGGTTTTAAAGCTTCATTATTTTCAGCAACTACTACATTAGTAACATTTCCTAATGGTTGTTTTAAACTTTCTGATAAATATCCATTAGCAACTAATTCATTTTTATTTGTTACTACTTTCCATTCATCTTCTTCATTTAAACTTACATTTACACCATTATCTATGTAATCTATTACTTTAGAAGGTGTTAATTGTACTATGTCACTTTCATTACCTTGTATACCATACCAGTAATAATCTGATGTTAAATAATCTAATTCACTTATATTATTAAGTATTAAATCATATTCCATCTCCAAAGTTGCTCCTTGGATAATTTCACTATCTATTTCTATTTTTAATTGTCCATTTGCTGCTTCTGATTCAGGTAAATATACTGCATAATTTATATTATTTTCTACAATACCATTTTCATCTATTGTTATGTTAGTAAATACACTACCATTTGCTAGAGTAATTTTAATGCTCTTAATTTTTTTACCAAGTTCAACTACTTGTCTTGCTCTTTCAGTAATTCCAAAATCTACATTTTTAATATTATTTGCAAATTCTGCTTTTTTAACAGGAAGCCCATTTTCTAATTTTAAAGTACCATCTGAATTCATTTCAAATTCATCTTCTATACTTGTTGTTCCTGATTGATATTCAATATCAACTTTAAAAGCATTTGTAGTAGAATCCATTTTTGTAATTAAATCAACTTCACTTCCATCCATTAATTCTATTAATGAAGATTCTTCATAATTGTTAATTACCTCTTTATTACTATTTTTCATTAATTCCATTTGATCATCTATATTTTCTCTTAATGGATAATTATCAATTGCATCTGACCTTCTAACATCTACATCTTTTTTATGCCATTGGTCATTACTTGAATTTTTAAGCCAAGTGGCTTTATCAACTGTTGTACCTTTATAGTCTTGAACAGTATATTCCTTATCTCCCCATGTAAACACTACTTTATAGTCTCCTGGAATATATCCTGAAATTGCATAGTTACCATTACTATCAGTAGTAGTTACTGCTGGTTTGTCTAATTTGTTATTATTTGGATTATATACATTCACCACTTGTGATGTAGCACTATCAATTAATTTTACTTCTACGCCTTCTATTCCTTTTTCTCCAGAATCTAAAATTCCATTACCTGACCTTACTTGTGCTGTTCGTAATTCTTCAAATTCACTTTCATCTAAGAATATTTGACCTGATGTAATTCTATTTTCTTGAAGTACTAATAACATTCCTGGTGCTTTATCTGTATCATCTTCATATATATCTTTATTAGTTATATCTGAATCTATACTTCCAGGATTTGAATCTATATCAATTCCTCCATATATATTTCCACTTTTATCTTTAGTTGAGTATGACACTATTTCAACAATATTATCTAATTTGACATCTTTATCTTGATCTACAATATCAATTATATTTTGTTGTTTAACTTTAAGCTCTACATACACATATTCTTCTTCTTGTGTTCCAATATCTAAATTTGCATCAATAGCTATCTTATTATATTCACTATTACTATGTGGTTTACTTGTATAAGGAACTCGGCTACTAGCAATTACACTTCCATCACTATTTATTTGTGTTCCTACATCTATAATGTCATATTTTGAATCATAATAATCTGCTAATTCATTAACTACTGTATTTATATTTGTTGATTGGTTTCTAACACCTATTTTATATGTTATCCTTACATCTAATTCATTACTTCCAGTATATTTTATATCTGATGGATATAAAGCTCTGGTATAACTCATATTTCCATATTTGTTTCCAAATTTAACTTGTGTATCATAACCACTTTCATATACAGCTTGATTCATAAATCTATCTGCATATTTATATATATGTTCTGCTCCAGCTATTGTTACTTTAGCACTTTCAATATCTTTTACAACCGCTAAATCCGGTCTTTCTCTTTCTCTTAAACCTAAATTAATATTTTTAATTTCTTTAATACCTTGTTTTCTTATTTCATCTTCTGATTTTATTTTATTTAAGTATCCATTATATGCATTTTGTGTTGTTGCATTAATTTCATATTGTTTATATACTCTATTAATCGGATAATTCTGTCCTTCATATCCATATACTGGGTTATCTCCAAATATTAAAGAACTTGTATGTTCATCTGGCATATTTGATTTATAGTTTAAATCATATTTTTTATTACCATTTTCATCTCTTGACTCTCCTGGTGCAATTTGTGTAAAGTTCTTATTAAATGTATCTCTTAAACTTCCTTCTGAAGCTTTTGAACCATTATCTAAGTTTGTATTTACAGCTACTGATTGATAACTCATTCCATTATATGTGAACTGTATGTAATAGTCTTTTAGTTTATCAATTTCCACTCGTTCAAATAGATATGAACCATTTCCAGTTGTTATGGCACTCTTTATTACAGCTCCATTTCTATCTTTTAATTCAACTAATATATTAGCTAATAACCTATCTCCATCTTCTTCACTTTCATACTCATAAATATCATTACGAGTCGAGTCTTTATCAGAAATCATATCTTCCCATATATATCCTGATAAGTCTATATATTTTCTGATGTTTTCAACAGTTCTTTTAACAGTTGTTTGTACTCCAATTGTTCCTAAAAATACTTGAGGCACTTCATATCCTTTATCTGGATTTATTTCCTCTGTTAATCTATAGTTTCCAGGCCATACTTTTTCTATTTTTAATTCTCCTTTTAAATTTGTCATAATAGCTAATGGGTCAAAACTATATATAGCTTCTCCTTTTGAATCAATTCCAACATATTGACCAATTTTTTGTCCTGATGTCATTTGTAATGTAAACCCAACATTTGCAAGTACTTCTTTACTATCTCTATCTATTTTTGTTAATTCAAATGTACTTAATTGATATTTATTCTCAACAATTTTTTCTGTTTTACCATTAACTGTTACTTTTATATTTGTTGAATCTACTATATATCCATAATTTGCTTCATCTTTATTATTATTATTATTTATTCCTGTTTCTACAACTGTATATTCTCCCTGATTTAACCCATCTAACACTATCCTTCCGTCACTTCCCGTTGTATGTATTCTATCATATCCTGGTCCAGTTATTCTAAAAGTCACTCCACTTAAAGGTTCATTATTTTTAGTTCCTCTTTTTATTATTGTTAAGCTTCCATCACTTTTTTCATTGTATAGCCCTTTACCTTCATATCCTCTTATATAACTTGACCAATAAACAATACCATCTTCATCTGAAATATTTAATCCCTTAAATACTCTCCTTACATATCCTATTATTCTTATATGATCACCACTCACTGGCTCTTTATCTTCAAATTCTTCTTTAAATTCTTCACTTCTAATCATTCCATATATAACATCAGTTCTGGGTTTACCACTATTCAATTCGCTTAGCCAATGGTTAATACCACCTGTGTCTCCTTCTCTATCCAATACTGCATTATATGCCCATTCTATAAATTGTCTATTACTAGTACTACCTTTACTATCCCTTATGATTGCTACAGTTGCATTTACCATGTTTTTTAATATTTCATTAGTTTGAACCAATTTAGCTTGAACCTCCAATGTTGCATATCCACTTGGCTTGTTACCTTCTTTATCTGTTAATTTATCTATTCCATATCCAGAATTCGGATTCTCAACTTCTATAAATGTATATTTACCAAGTGGTACATTTTTAAGTAAAATTTCACCATTAGCATTTGTTCTAAATATTTTACCATTACTTTCTCCACTCACTAAACTTACAATATTATTATTTTCAGTTAAATACTGACTAGTACCTTCCATTCTGATTTTAAAACCTACATTTGCAAGCCTTGTTCCATCCTTTAAGTCCATTTTTACTAATAATAAATTACCTTCTGCTTCATCTATTCCTAATACTAATTTTTGATTTGTATCTTCTTCTATAGCTGCAAATGCTCCTACAGTTTGAGCATTTGTTCCACTATACCCCTTACTATAAACTATTATTAATCTTGCTTTATATCTTCTAAATGCTCTATTTAATGTTATAGTAGTATTAACAGATACATTATTTCCCGCAATCACAATATATATCCTATTATTAGAATCATTACTCAAAGTATTTATTGCTTTAGGAGTTTCCCCCACAGCTTTTGAATATCCCATTACTGCTCCATTTGAAGAAATAGCTGTCAATCTACTAGAATCTTCTATAGAAATCCTATATGGACCCACATATGTATTTCCAGTACTTGGATGATAAGTGGCTCTAATATTACTATTTGAATTATCTTTAAAAACATAATTTCTTACCCTATCAGTATATGTTCCAGAACCATTAATTTCTCCATTCACATAATTAATATATTCTGATCCTACTACATCTCGAGCTGACGCTGTAAGAGTATCATGTATACCCAAATTTCTTAGCTGATTTTTATATGCACTCAAAATTGCTCTTATCCCTGTTTTGTTCCAACTACCATAGATATTTTCATTTTGTGCTAAATCCATTATTCTTGCCATTCCCACTATTGCATACGCTCCAAAATTCCCCTCATTTTGACTTGCATGAGCAACTACAGGTATTCCTTCAATGCCCATACTTTGCATATGTCTAATATACACAGTCCCTGGTACACCCTTATATTCTGATTTTTCAAATGCTTGAGCTGTATCAATATCTATTATAGCTGCCACAAACATACCGTCCACCATTAGCATTTGCTATAGTATCTCCATGACCTAAACAAGTACCATTTGGTTCATTTGAAAACTGACCATCACTCATACTTATATGTCTTCCCAAAATACTACTAATATCAGAATTCAAAAAATCCCTTCTATTTTGATCGCTTTTATTTATTTCCCTAGCAAGTGCTGTAATATCCGTAAACGCTGTCCAATTCACTGCATTAGACACATTTCCCAAAAACACTATTGCCATAAGAAATACTATTACCATTATAATTAATTTTTTAATACTCATTATTCTCCTCCTTTCTTCTAAATTTATATATAATACCTATTCCTATTATTATCAATAAAACAATTATTAATATTGTAATTGTCATTTCCATACCTGTGCTAATTGATATAATTACTTCTGCTGTACTCATATCATCTTCACCTTGTACTCTATTCCCTGGTGTTGAATCTATATCTTTGATTGATAAATCATTATTTGCTTTTTGTATTTCAGCAGTATTTACAACTAAACCTGTGTTATTTGCTGTCATTGTTTTAATTAAAATCAGAGACACTGTTCTTGTACTTCCTGGTTCTAGTTTTTGATTAGCTAAACTTGAATTATATAGATATCCATCTGTTGACATATGCCAGTCTTTATTTAATTCTGAACTAAATCTCAAATCATTTGGCATATAATCAACTATCTCACTTACATATCCTGCAAGTTCCCCTTCATTTTTAACTTCTATTTGGTATTCAATCAATACTGTTGAATTTGCCATGTTTCTTGAATGTATTTCAACTTTTGCAAGTTGAGTATTATTATATTCTCTAACTGTAGTTCCAGCAGTATTTTGAATTGTTATCCTATTTATATACTTACTTAAACTCAAATCAAATATTTCATTTTCAATAAATCCTGCATCTATATTACTAATATCTCTATTTACTTCTAGTATATCTGTTATACCATAAACTTTTGTAATACCATTTAAAGTAATTTCTTTATTAGTTATATCTGAATTCACACTACCATCTACTCCAGATTTTTGATATTCTGCTATCCTATATTTATCTACATCATATTCAAATGCAATATAGTATTTACCTTCTTCTATTTCTTCAAATCTATAATTATCATTACTTACTTTTGTTGTTTTTACAATTTCTCCTGTTACTACATCAATTAAATTAACAGTTATATCATTTAATATTTTTTCTGTACTTTCTCTTGAACCGTTTCTATCTACATCTATCCATGTAGTTCCACTAATTGTATATGTTTTATCTTCTACATCAGTTGGGTCTTCTGGTTCTGTAATTATTGGCTCTTCTATATCCTCTGGATGTATATATCTATATCGAACAACATTTGATGATAACATTTGTGAAAAACCACTTATATTTACAACATTTACAATATCATTAGAAATTAATTTTTCTCCTAAGATTGTAACTTCAACAACAAATTCAATCTCATCCCCTGTATTTAATTCACTTTCTATTTCTATTCTATTATTTTGATAATTACTAACTTCTCTTTGTACTCCATTATATATATAATATACTCTATCTATAGTTATATCTTGTTGCACATTATTATAAATTCTAATATCACTTTCAAGTACACCTGTATTTTTAATGTTTGTAGTAAATACTATTTTTTCCCCTTCTTCAACTGTTTCTCCTTCAATGCTACCTGTTTGTATTATTTCAACACCTGTTTCTATTTGTGTTACTACTTGTGTTAATATATTAGAATTATATGAATTATTTTCTGTATGTCCAACTGCAAAAACATTAAAAACATCTTCTGCTAATTTTTTGTCTACTGCATTTGTATTTACCACAACCACTACATTAACTTCCTCTAATTGCTTAATTTCATATATTTTAAATCTAACAATATTATTATCTTCATCATATTCTATCAATTCATATTTCTCATTTTCCATTACATCATTTATATCAAAGTATGTCATATCATCTAATACATATTCAATCACTACATTTTCTAAATTTTTATTTGAAATATTTCTAACTACAACATATGTACCCATCCAATCATTTCCAATAATAGGAAAATCTTCTGACTTACCACTATATACTACTAATTTAAGCTCCGCTTCTTCTATCCCATTTTCATAAGTATTAACAGTTTGCTTGCTCAAATTATCAGCTATTATCTCTATTTCACCTGAATTTTTCTCACCTATACTATCAACTTCTTTAATAGAAATTTGATATTCAAGAACTACACTATCTCCTGCTTTTAAAACATCAACAGTTAATTCTTTCTCTGTAAGCTCTGGTAATTCTCTAACATAAACATTATATATAGTCTCTTCTGTTCCACCTATAGCTTCAAGATACTGATATCCCCAGTAAATAGCATTAGTATGGTTTGCTCTTAGTACTAAATTTTCAATATCTTCATCTTTATTATTAGTTACTGTAACTGTATATTTAATAACTTGACCTTCATTTACTTTAGTACCTTCTGATAATATTCTACCTTCTGAAGTTGCTACTATATTTGTAGTAATACCATCTAATACATCTGTTTTACCAACATTATTTTGGAAAGTTCCAATTTTTACTTCTTCTGATTTTAGTAATAACTTTGATACTGTATTAGCAGTTTGTCCATTGCGATTATAGCTAACTTCTGTATTTAATTCAGCTTTTGAGTTATATTTTATACCTTCTGGTATTTGTAGTTTATAGCTAATTTTTAAAACTTCTGAAACATTTAAACTATCTACAACTACTTTATATGCTCTTGCATTTAAAATATCTTCTGTCCAACTATCATCTTCTGCTTTAGCCATAACATTTGTTGAATAATATACTTTAGCTCCAATATTTGTTTCTATTGCTTCAACTAATTCAAATGTTACATTACTATCTACCATTTCATCTTCAGTAGGTATTCTTCCAACTACTGTTAAATCTTGTATTTCATTTTCATAATTGTTCACCACTGTTATGTCTTGACTAGCAATTCTTCCTTCTGTATTAATATCTATTTTTCCTTCTGCTACACTATCACTAATATTTTCTAACACTTCATTTTGTCCATTATATCCAGATAAACTGTTATATACTAAAACACCATACTTAGAAGTAAAATCAACTTCTATACTTTCTTCATACTGTACTTCATTTCCATTTTCATTTGTATAAATCATTTTAATTTCTGACATTTTAGTTGGTGTTTCTTTATCTAAAGTAATGTCTGCATTAACTAATAATTCTATTCCTTTACTTATTTCATCACTATATTTTAATTGTTCACCTTCTAATTTAAATTGTAGTATTTTTTTACCATTTTCCTCAAATAATATTCCTTCTGTCAATGTCATTTGATTTTCATCTACATATAGTCTATTAATTTGATTTATTTCTATTTCTTTAATTTCTTCTGGTAATTCAATTCTTATAGTTGGATTTTTAAATAAATCATTTGTATTGCTACTAGTTTTTAATAAAACTGATATTTGAACATTATTTTTTTCAAGAGTAGATAAGTTTATGTTGTTTAGTTTTATAGTAGCTTCTGTTTTTGTATCTAATAAATTCATATATGATACTACTTGAGATTCTGATTTATCTGTTTTTATACTTGAATTACTTTCTAATCTTGTAACTCTTTTTAATATATTTTTATCATGTCCTGTATTTGAAGAAATTGCTTTTTTCTCATATATTCTTATACTTCCTTCTTGCTCAGGTTTACTAAATACAATTCCTAATTTAGATTTATTATTTATTTCTACTTCTATTCTTCCTTCTTCATTTGTTTGATTATCTTTATTAATAGTAGCTATAACATTTCCTTCTTCATCTTTAATTGTTATATATCCATTTTCTCCTAGTATTTTTATAAGTTCTTGAATATCAATTTGTATTGATTTATAGTATGTAGAATCATTTACATTATATTTTATATTTTCATCTGTAACAAAATTATCATTTTGTGTATTTAATTCAAATTCTGATATTGTATCTATATTAGATACTTCTACTTCTGTAATTTGTGAGTAATTAGTTTCTTCACCAGAATTATAGTATAAATATCCTTTGTAGCTTTCTTTTGTAATTGCTTTATTAGCACTTACAACTTCTCCTATTTTGCTAATCCCACCTGTAATATTATTTGATTTTGTAACTTCTTCTTTTGTATACATTTTTATATTTAAATCTGTGTCTAAAGATATATTTCTATCTATCTCTCCAATACCTTCATAGTTATATATTACTTTAAATTCTTCTGTCCCTGTTCCCCAATTTAGTGTTTCTCGTTCTTCTTTAATTCTAGTTTTATTAATTACTAAATTTCCTTCTTCTTTTTTGTATTCATAATCACTTGAATTTAGTTTTACACCATTATTTAAAATTGCTACTACTTCTGGTACTACTTCATCTATTACTGGTACATTAACTATTAATTCCATATTTTCAATTGGTAATTTATTGTCTATAACATTAGCTAATATTTTTTGTTGTAATAATGTTTTATCATTTTCTAATACAATATATTTGTCTATTGACTGTGATAATTCTATATCTACATTCTCAGTCCATATTCCTCTAGCTTTTACACTTCCTTTTATGCTTGTTTCTTTTTCTAAGCTCTTATATTTCCCCTCTAATATTGCTTCAAATTCTGTATTAAAATATTGGGTATTCATATTATTTTGTTTTTCAAATACTATTGGTATCTCTATTTCCACATTATTTCCATATATAATTTGATTTAAATAGATTTCATTTGTATCTTCATTAATATCTTTCACATAACTATTATTTACTTCGTTTTTCTTGATTTTAAAATTTGGATTATCTATTTTAATTTTTCCATCATTTAAAACACCACTATCACTAATTTTCACATTAAGATATATCATGTTCTCCTCAGATATATTTAACTCCTTATAATGTGGCTTATTTACTCCATCCTTAAAATACATATCAAATTCAATATTTGTATTTGATATTTCTGTTTTTTGTGTTTCTAATTCTGCATAAATAGCATTTGCAATACTAATTCCAACCATTAAAAAGTCAGATATGATTAGTGCAAATATCACCACCACCATTATTAATTTTTTCATAAAGCTAAGTTTCATTATTACTACCTCCCAATATATCAAATAGTTTCATTTAATATAATAATACGAGTTTTTTATTTGTAATTCAACAAGTAAATTTTTCCATACTTATATTATTACAAAAAATCACTTATTTCTTACTAGGGAAAGCGTTTTTCCTAAATCTACATTAGGTTTATTAAGTTTAAATTACATCTTCATTACATAACCACTCTCTTTTCCAAACAAAATCCTTACAACCTTTATTTGCGTAATATTTTTATCTTCTTTTACTATTTTTACATTTTTAAAATCAAATTTATTTTGAAATAATAAATTAATACAAAATTATAACTTACCCTAATCTAAATTTAATCAATTATTGATAAAGTCAATTGATTTAAAAAAATTGACAATCATATACTAGAAATCTTAATTGTTGTTATTTTGCTAACCATTTTCTTATTACAAAAGATAAAAGAAATTATTTCCATACCAATTAATACTTATGAATATTAAAAGTTGTTTATTAATTATTTAAAAATTAAATAACATATGGAAAATTTCTAAGTAGATATAAAAAACTGGTTCTTTATATATTTTTTATATACAATTTCCTATAATTTAAAAACAACAAATTTACCCGCTTTTTATAGGTAAAAACGGGTAAATTTGTTTATAATATAATCAAAGACAAAACAATGTTATATTATTATTCAATTTATATATTATCTTTTCTTTGCTATAACATTGTATATATGCCAATGTTTCATTTTTCCCACTCCTGTCTTTCCATCCTTCTCAATTTCTTTTAATTCTATTATTTCAAATGATTCTTTAAATAATTCTAAAACTTGCTCTTTTGATAAAAATACCATTTGTTCTCTTAATTTTACCCATGAATCATTTAATCCAAAGAAATTTCCAACAAAGTATCTGTTCTTTTAAAATACTATTAGTTATTTTATTCCAAAAGTCATTAAAATAATTTTTATTGCAAAATGGAATACTAAAATTAGCTATCAACAAATTATTCTTTTCTAATTCTATACTTTCAAAATTTTGACACTGAAAATTAAATTTTTCTATTTCTTGATTATCTAACTTACTAGATATCAATTTTTTTGTGTTTTCTTTATCTATTGATAATACTATCCATTTATTTTTTATTAGATATATTGTATCTCTACCTGCCCCACAGCCTAAATCAACAGCATTTCCAGGTTTAATGTTCATATTTAAAATTTTTTTAACCATTGGATGTGGTAAAGCATTTTCTGTATTTTCATAATATTTTTGTATATCTCTCATTAATATCATTTCCTTTTCGCTTGTTGGTGATAATTATAACATATAATTTTATAAAACTTAAAAGAAATATAAAAACATTATAATAACTAAAATTAATAGAATTAAATAAATATTTCTATTTCTCCAAAATAACAACTTTTTTATCACCACTTCCTGAGGCGCTTGTACTTTAGATTTAATAATAATTTTTTGAATTAAATTAAACTCTTGTAGAACAGGAATATCTTTTATTTTAAACTTAATTCCTTTAGAATGTAAATAATCACATGTAAATAGTTTGCATCCAATATTTTTCACAGAACATTTCTTATTTTCCAAATATTCGCAATCTTTCCAATTATCTCCTATTGCAAATGGCCCTAGCAATTTATTCTTATACTTTCTACAACATCCCACACAAGATTTCATATTTCGCTTTTCACCACATTTATCATTTTTAAAATCACATATATTTTTGGAAAACTCATTATCCAGATATTCACAAGCCTTATTATATATATGTTCATATTTTTTATTCATTTCCTCTTTATTCATTTTCTACTCCTATACATATAAATCTTATTAATTATAAGAAACTTATATTATCATTTATGATTTAGATTAAGAAATAAGGTCTAGGAGATTTCCCCCAGACCTTATTGGTACTACACTTACTTTCTTTTGTTGTCATATAGCTGGCCATCTTTTGTTCTATAGTCTCCATCGCCTGTCTTATAGCCAATCTTCTGGCCATTTCCATTGTAGACATCTTTTCCTTTTGAATAGCCATTTGGATATTCATTTTTGAAGTCATTACTGTTTTTGTAAGCCATTGTAGTACCTCCTTTCTGCATTATTCCATATAGTTTATTGTTACACCATTACTGTAACATATAAATAAGTTTTTTTCAATACTTTTATATGAAAAAGTCAAAAAATATAACTATTTGTAATTACACATTACTATTTACTTAATAATAAATCAAAATCGCAAATCATCTAGTCGTTATTTTTCTAGTACTTTTCCTTACATGTAACTATCTTCATATATCTAATTTGTTCAATGTTTGATACCATTAGTAATTTATAACACTATATAACTTCTTTTTTCATATATCTTTCCATATTTTCTACCTTACACTTTTACTTAGATACAATATTTAGTTTAGGAGATGTTGGATTTAGTGCTAATAAAGAATTAAATAGATTAATTAGTAGATTAAATGGATAGGATATACTAAATTGGACAAAAAAGAAAAGGACATGTTAAAAATAGAAATAAGAGAATTTACAGAAAAGTTCAAAAAACAAATGGTAAGTTTATACAATAACAGAAAAGCAAGAAGTGAAATAATAAGCAAATATGAGTTAACTTCATCAGCATTTGCAAATTGGATAAAAAAATATAAAATATATAAGTCAATTTTTTTTATTTTTTTGATCTATGTAAATTCATAAGTCAATTTTTCTTATTTTTTTGACCTATGTAAATTCATAAGTCAATTTTTCTTATTTTTTTGACCTATGTAAATTCATAAGTCAATTTTTTCTATTTTTTTGACCTATGTAAATTCATAAGTCAATTTTTTCTATTTTTTTGACCTATAATTTCATTTCAAAAATATATCAATATATTTTTTGAATGTAAAAATTTGATTTCTACTATAACCTGTAGTTTCAATTATTACATTTTTCCCTACTAAACTATTAATAGTATTTTTTATAGTACCCTCTGTTATTTCTGTGGCTTCACATAATTTTTTTCTATTAATTACTGGTTCATCATATAAAGTTTCTATTACTTTTTTTGCATTCTCTGGTTTTACTGATAAATCCATTATAATATTATCCATTTCTTGTGTAAATTTAACCACTTTTTTAAATTTATCTTTTGCAATTTGTGCAGTTTCAATAATTGCTTCTAAAAAAAATTTAATCCATGAAATTATGTCATTTTGACTTCTTACTCTAGTTAAAAAATCATAATATGCCTCTTTATTACTTTCAATATAATCTGATATATACAAACAAGGTTTTTCTAACATACCTTTACTTTGCATATATAATGGTATTATCAATCTCCCAATTCTTCCGATTCCCATCTAGGAAAGGATGAATTGTTTCGAATTGATAATGTAACATTGCTATTTTAATTAGATCGGGAGTATCTATTTCTTCATTATTAATAAATTTCTCAAAATCTGTTAGACATTCATCAAGTTCTGTATATGGTGGCGGAACATATATAGCAGTGGATGGCATTGTCCCTCCAATCCAATTTTGACTTATTCTAAATTTTCCAGGAGTCTTTTTATCTCCACGAACTCCTTCCATTAATATTTCATGTATATTTCTAATTAGTCTATTACATACTGGAAAATTCTCATTTATTTGTTCTACACCATAGTTAGTAGCTTTAACATAATTTTGTACTTCTTCCCAATCATCACGTTTTTCTGGACTAATATCTAACACATCTGATAAATCTTCATCTATAGTAGTTCTTGTTCCTTCAATTCTACTAGATTTATTGGCTTCAATTTTAACATGCATTTATATATATAAATCAACATTTGGAATAAGTAAGGAATATGCATTTAATTGTCCAATTTGCCTATTGGCTTCAGCCAGCAATTTATCTAATTTTGTATCATCCCACCCCCAATTAAAATTTATCTTACTTGGAATAAGTGCTTTAAACCCATCCATATTTTTATATTCACCTGATTTATATTCTTCTAATTTCAATCAAAATACCTCCTTATACACTCATCTTATATCTCATAATTTTAAATTTCTATACTTTTCTTCATTTCCCTAAGCTTCATATAAATATCGTACCAACTAAACACTCTAGTCATATTTTCATATTCTAAATCTCTGTTATATCTATTATCAAAACATAATACATTTGTAATTTTAGTTACTGCCTCTATTACATCAGGACTATCATCTATCATTACATCAATACTATTTTCTTTTACTTCCTGAACCTTAGGAGAACATGCAAAACAAATTTCATCATAGACAATATCATTTTTATTTAACCAATTTACTGTATCTTCTCTCATTTGATCACCAATTGGTGATTGTTCTCGTGTTTTATGCCTTCCTGTTATAATTATTATCTTATTTCCTTCATCATGTAATTTTCTAATTATCTCTGAAGCATATTTTCTAACAGGTGCATTTTTTATATAATCAAAAAAATATTTTTTTCTATAATCTTCTAAAATTTCTTTACTCCAATTACATTTATTCTCATATTTGTATGGATTATCCATCCCTTGTAAATTATTTTCAAAACAGTATTTTGTTATATGATCTAATCTATACGTATCATCATCTAACAATACTCCATCCATATCTACTCCAATTATCATATCTTTTTCTCCTTTTTTATTTTCTAAAGTTTCATGGAACTTCTAGTTAGTAATTTTATAAATAACAATAACACTATCATACCCAACAACTATTGCTACTTAAAGATATAATAATAACTGTTATAATCCTAAAACTCAAAATAAGCACTCCTTGTATAACTTACAAATAAAATTTAAAAATTACTAATACTACCTTCAATATTATATCACAAACCAAAATTATACTAACCAATTTTTTTTATTTTTGTTTTGATATCATTTCAAAAAAATTAGGTAATGATTAAACTACCTAATTTTTTAACACTAATCCTTTAATTTCATTGTATTTTTAATTTATTATCCCCATATTTCTCATTTTTTCTTTTGAAATTCCTGTTATTTCCTCTATCTCTTCGATTTCCACTTTTTTATTTAGCATTTTTTTTATTATTTCTACCTTACCTTTCTCTATTCCTTTTTTCATACCTCTTTCCATTCCCTCCTCTATTCCTTCTTCTCTACCTTTCTCTATTCCCTTTTTTAAGCCTGTTGTTTCTGCTTTTTCTATTCTATCTGCATCATCTCTAATTGCTTTTAACCTGTATTCATA
>JGI994J12354_10002802_pt1 | contig 16654 bp, 22 predicted proteins | sample IntmicLarv3ML3BL_FD_12354 | JGI IMG/M metagenome (IMG submission 12354) | reverse complement strand
CTTGTGTATAATTAAGAGGACAAAAGAGGTGTAGTATATGGATATCAAAGAAGTTAGTTCACTAGCTTTAGCATTTGTTGGTGATGCGCATTACAGTACTAAAGTTAGGGAGCATTTGGTGAGAAATACCTTTGAAAGGCCAAATAGGTTACAACGGCTTTCAACTAGATATGTTTCGGCAAAAGCACAAGCAAGTATTATGAGTGAATTACTCAATAGGGAATTACTAACTGAGTTAGAAATGGATATATACAAAAGAGGAAGGAATGCTAAAAGTAATAGTGTTCCTAAGAATACAGATGTACAAACCTATCATATATCAACTGGCTTTGAGGCTTTATGGGGCTATTGGTATTTAAGCGGAGAAGAAAAACGTTTGGAACAAATATGGAATATTATTAAAACCATTGTGGAGGAATAGTATGGCACAATATATTTATGGAAAAAATGTTGTGATGCAGATGTTGAAAAACAATAGCGAAATCCAACAATTATATGTAGCTGGTAGTATTGACAAAGAAATGGGTTTGCTGGTACAGAAAAACAAAGTATTAGTAAAAAATGTGTCGAAGAAAGAATTGGATCAATTGGTCAATACTACTAAGCATCAAGGTGTTGTTGCTGAAGTAAAGGAATATAAGACCTATACAGTTGATGAAATAGTTGACTGTATACCTCAAGGGAAGGTTCCTTTATTAGTAATGTTGGATTCTCTTGAAGACCCACACAATTTAGGAGCCATCTTAAGGACATGTGATTGTGTAGGAGTTGATGGAGTAATTGTGGGTAAACATCGCTCAATTGGATTAACTCCTACAGTAGCGAAAGTTTCTACTGGAGCAATAGATACAGTTAAAGTAGCAATAGTAACTAACTTAACCAATACACTTAAAGACCTTAAGAACAAGGGTTACTGGATTTGTGGTGCTGATATGCAAAATGCGGTTGATTATCGTTTGATCGACTATAATGTACCTCTGGTATTAGTTATTGGGTCTGAGGGTTTTGGTATTAGTAGATTAGTTAAAGCTGAATGTGACTATTCAGTCAGTTTGCCGATGGAAGGGACGATTAGTTCTTTGAACGCTTCAGTAGCGACTGCTGTTTTATTGTATCAAATTCATTCACAACGTTTTCCAATAAAATAGGAGGATGTTTAATGATACGCTATGAATGTAGCGATGAAGAATTGTTGTATATGATTAGACAAAACGATGAAAATGCGTTGGGGATTTTAATTAAGAAATATGAAAGCAGTATTTCGATGATGTGTAACGAGTTGTTGAAAAAACAGGGAAGAAATGATTTTGAAGATGCTAGGCAAATGGCGAAAATTGGCTTTCTTTCTGCTGTTGAAACTTATCGTCATGATAAAGCGGCCTCATTTAGATACTTTGCAAAGATGTGTGCTGAAAGAGAAGTGCGCAGTATGTTAAGAAAAGAAAGAGTAAAAGGGCAGTATGCCTATCATCGCTCAGTTTCCTTAGATCAAAGCATCAATGAAGCGGATGGTGCCTATCTCTTGGATTTTGTTGAGAGTACTTATCCAGAGTACAATCCTACTTGGATTTTCGAATATAATAGGTTAAGAGAAAACTATGAAAAAGAGTTAATTAAATTAACAGAATTGGAAAAAAAAGTGTTTGTTTTATGGGGTAAAGGAGTGTCCTATAAAGAGATAGCAAAACTACTAGATATGAAGACAAAAGCCGTTGATAACCTCCTACAAAGGGTACGTAAAAAGCTTAGCAGAGTGTTTGACTAAAAGTAGTAGGTGTGATAAAGTTATTAGGCACATAAGGAGTTGTTAGTAATGGGAGATAAGGTGATTTTAACTTGTACTGAGTGTTTGTCTCGGAACTATACGACTACACGAAATAAAAAGACGCAAACAACGCGTCTAGAATTGAATAAGTTTTGTAAAAAATGTGGTAAAAAAACGGTTCATAAAGAAACGAAGTAGGAGGTTTGTTATGTTAAAGTGGTTTAGTATCAGTGGAATAGTTACTGAGGTTAAAAGAATTCGTTGGCCTAGTATTGCTGATTTAGTTGACAAATCAGCTAAAGTGCTATTCTTTTGTTTTCTATTTGCGATTTTCTTCATGACTTGTGAAGCACTAGTTGCTGCTTTCTTAAAATTAATAGGGGTAGGAGCATAGTTCATGAGTGAGATTAAAAAAGAATGGTATGTTGTAAACACTTATGCGGGGCATGAAAATAGAGTTAAAGAAAACTTAGAACGTCGTGCTGAGTCGATGGGTTTACAAGATAATTTATTAACTATTTTAGTTGCTGAAGAAACAGAGATAGAGTTTAATAAAGCAGGTAAAAAAGTAGAAAAGGTAAAAAATTTATTCCCAGGGTATTTGTTTGTAGAAATGATTATGACTGATGATGCTTGGTATGTAGTTCGTAATACTCCAGGAGTAACTGGATTTATTGGATCAAGTGGAGGAGGAGCGAAACCTTTCCCTGTATCCCCAGCTGAAATCGAGAGCATTCTACAAAGAATGGGCATGAGTGAGCACAAGTTGGTAATTAACTACGGTGTTGGCGATAGGGTACGTATCTTAAGAGGTCCTTTCAAAGATATTGAAGGAACAATTGAGAGTTTGAACGGTGATACTCAAGCAGCAACTGTACTCACTATCTTGTTTGGTAGAGAAACACCTACTGAAATAGGTTATGGTGATTTAGAGAAAATCGTATAATTGAAACTGTTAATGTTAAATTAGCAGTTTTTTTCTTTACATCAAGAGTTCAAAAAAACGAATTAACCGTAAAAAAAACTACTACTTGATAAGTAAACATTATTAAAATAGTTTCAATATGATATTATTGTAATAATACTACAAAAGAACTAGTTCTTAATTACTTTGGAAGGATGAAACAATGAAAACAAAAATGTTGGCTACTTTATATCCTGGAGCATCAAAAAAAGTTCCTTGGTTTTGGAAATCATCAGATGTAAATGGAACAATAGAAATCGTTGGCGACCAACTAGTGTTTACTGCCAAACTCTTGGGAGTTATTAGAATGAAAGGTTATGATTTCCAGTTGCCATTGATGGAAATTGAAAGTCTAGATTATTTGACCCTAAACTTGATTTTATCTTGGGGGCTTTGTATAACAATGAAAGATGGTCAAGAATATGTGTTTGGCAGCCTTAACCGTAAAGGGCTATATGAAATGATTTCCGTTGCTCTTTGGCAGTAAGGAAAGAAACAAATTAGTTTGTTGTCATAAAAGTTATGGGTCTTGAATGAAGAGTTGTATAGAATATTAATCAAGTATGTACGATTAGTAATGTAGAAGAGTTGTTGCTAATAATGTGCATATTTTTNTATTTAGAAAGTATGAAGTGTGTTTACAACCATAAAATTCATAATTTGATTATGACNTTCTGAGAAAACATTTTCTGATTAACAATATTATCAAAGTCATAACTTGATATTTCCTTGGTATCATATACAATGTAAGTGGAGAAATGGAGGAATGTTTGGTGGAGTTTAATAAAGAAGGAGCAATGGAAAGACTAATTAAGGAAGAAAAGGAAGTTGAGCTTAAGCGTTTTAATGAGGTTGATTTAGCTAGAATGGCTCGCTTTTTAATGAAAAGAGCTGAGGAAAGTGTGGCACCATTAACGGTAAGGATTACAAAAAATGACCAGATTTTATTTCATTATGTAGCTAACAATTGTGCTGCAGATAAAGATAATTGGGTAAGAAGAAAAACTAACTCAGTATTAAACTTTGGACATTCTACGTTATGGTTATATTACAAAACAGACATGAATACCGAACAATTGGTAGAAAAATATGGTTTATCAAAAGATGACTACACTATATCAGCTGGGGCTGTTCCGATAATGGTAAGAGGTGTTGGAATGGTAGGAGTTCTTGCGGCAAGTGGCTACTCGGGATTGCGTGATGATCATGATTTATGTATCCAGGCATTAAACTATGTCAAAGGGGAAATGAATAATGAGTAGTAAGAAAAACATGTATAAAATGATGGCAGTATTCGCAATAAGTTATTTTAGCTTTACTGCATCATATGTACTAATGCTCCCGTTCTTAGAGAAAATAGGTTATAACAGTTCGGAACAAGGAGTTATAATGGCGATAGGTTCTTTATTAGGGCTATTTGGTCAAATGATTTTTGGTTACCTTTGTGATAAATATCGCTCAGTTAAGAAATTTGCGTATATTTCCATAATATTACTGGGGATATTTGTTTGGATATTCTACATTATTACAAGTTATCAATTTTGGCTACATTTAGCAATTGGTGGCTTTATGCAAAGTTTCTTCATGATAGGTTGCGGAATACTAGATAGTTGGGCATTGGAAGCTGATGATTATTGTAAGGATAATTATGGAAGTATAAGAGCTTTTGGTGCTATTGGTTGGATTTTAGGAGGACCAGTAATTGCTTGGGTTGCAAGCCAATTTGGCTATAGCTATTTAGGTTTGGCTTTCCTTATCATAACAGTAGTAAACTTTGCAATTTCATATACTGCACCAGATGCCCAAAAAGATGAAATTACAACAAAAGAGAAAATTCAAATATCAGATGTTAAAGTTTTGTTGAATAACAAAAGATATTTAGTGCTGTTGATTATATTTTTCTTAACATTCTTTACTTTACAAGCAGAAGCATTTTTATCAATTCAAAAAATAATTGCCCTTGCAGGTGAAGGGAATGAGACCTATGTGAGTTTGAAATCAAGTTTTCAAGCCATCTTTGAATTGCCATTCTTCTTTCTTGGTGGTTATTTGATTAAGAAGTTTGGGTCAGTGAAACTACTATTAGTAGCTTTAGTGTTCTATTTGGTAAGAATTGGTGGTGATATTTGGGCCTCAGCACCAATGCAACTTGTTTATTTGTCTTGTTTACAAATGATGACGTTTCCATTTATTACTATTACTAGTAAGGCACTGATAGATGAAGAAATACCACTAAAATTACGCTCAACTGGACAACAATTTGCTGTTTCTATCTACAGTTGTGGTTCTGCTTTTGTAGCACCGTTAATATGCGGTTTACTAGTTGGTCAATTTGGTATTGATAATGCTCTACAGTCTGGCACTGTCTGTACAGTTCTGGCGATTGGTTTTGTATTTATGTATACAAAGCTTCCTAAAAAAGTAGTAGAGTAGATTAAATGCTATATCTTTGTCCAAAATGTCAAAATGAGTTGCAACTTAAAGATAGAAACTATTGCTGCATCAATAATCATCACTATGATGTAGCAAAAGAAGGGTATGTTAACTTAATTCTGGCAAATCAAAAAAATTCAAAGTTACCAGGCGATTCTAAAGAGTCTTTACAATCACGTAAAAAGTTTCTAGATACTGGTTACTATCAAGTATTGAGTGATAAGGTTAATGAAATAGTAAAGGGGTTAACTAAACCGGATTCTTGTATTTTGGATGCCGGTTGTGGAACAGGTTACTATTTGAGTAGATTAGTAGATAGCATGAAAACTAGTGCAAGTTTTTATGGTGTAGATGTTGGTAAAGAAGCGGTTAAAATGGCTAGCAAGTTGAATAAAAAAGCTGCATTTGCTGTTTGTAGTGTGTTTCATCTACCTGTGAAGAATGAATGTTTTGATATCGTTATGAGTATCTTCTGCCCATATAGTGCTGAAGAGTTTTCAAGAGTTACTAAGAAGGATGGCTATGTAATTGCTGTTACTCCAGGGAAAAGGCATCTATACGAAATGAAAGAATTAGTATATGAAAATCCATATGAGAATGCTGAGGAAGGGTATCTGTTGCCAGATTTTAATCTAGTTGAGAGTGTGAAAGTTACTACTAAGATAATCTTAAAATCAAATGAGGACATTGTTTCCTTATGGAAGATGACTCCTTATTACCATAAGACGAATCAAAGTGCTAACCAAAAACTCTTCAGTTGTGATAAAATAGAGACTGTAATTGATTTCATGGTGAATGTTTATAAAAAGAAATGAGGGTTTTTTATGAAAAAATTGCTGGTAATATTTATCTTAGTTGGTTTATTGGTTGGTTGTAATAATCCGCCAGTTACAAAAACAGATGCCCAGAAATTTAAAGAAGAAATGGAAGCATTAAATGATGTTGCAGTTGAAGGTGCTGAAGAAGGTACTGTTCATGTTAGTTTGACAATTCCAGAAGATAATCCAATGAAGTATGCTACTGGAACTGAAGTAATTGAAATGCTTAAAAATGGAACAGGTGTAATCTATTTTGGTTTTCCAGAATGTCCATGGTGTAGAAGTGCCTTACCAGTGTTTTTAGATATTGCTGATGCAGAATTAATGACCGAGGTACTTTACTATAATAATTTGGATCAAAGAGATATCAAAGAATTGGACGAAAGTGGCCAAGTAGTAGAAACTAAAGCAGGCACTGAAGAGTACTTTGAAATCCTAGCATTGTTAGGCGAGTATGCTAGTGAATATGGTGGTTTGAATAATCCAGATATTAAGCGTTTATACTTCCCAACATACGTGTTCGTTAAGGAAGGAAAGATTGTAGGTACCCATGTTGGAACATTAAGTGGTATCTCTAATCCTCGTGCTTCATTAACTGAGGAACAAATAAAGGAACTAAGCAGTATCTATTTAGATTTATTTGCAAAAATCAAAGAAGTTTGTGACAATGCATGTTAACTGTCACTTTTTTTATCTTTCTTCATAATTTCTTCATAATTACCTGTTATTTATTATAATGTAGATAAAACAACAAGGTGGTGAGTATATGGCAAGAATTTTGGTAGTAGATGACGAGCCTGCAATTTTACACATTATTAAGACGGGTTTGGAAAAAGATGGTCATGTCATTTCTACTTTTGAAAATGTTGAAAATATTGAGAGCAAAGAACTTAGCTATTATGATTTGCTTCTTCTTGATGTAATGATGCCTGGTACTAATGGCTTTACTTTCTGTCAACAAGTGCGAAAACTTGTGAGTTGTCCTATCCTTTTCTTGACAGCTAAAGTGCAAGAACAGGATATAGTATATGGTTTAGCACTAGGGGCAGATGATTACATTACTAAACCATTTCGAATTGCGGAACTAAGAGCGCGGGTAAATGCTCATTTGAGGCGTGAAAATAGAGAAAAACACAGCATGTTTAGCGTAGGTTTGGCTTGTTTTGATTTATCAGCCAAAACTCTTGTTGTCAATGGAAAAACTATTCACTTAACTAAAGGAGAGTATGCTATTTGCGAGTATTTAGCTCGTAATAAAGGTCGCGTATTTACCAAGGAACAAATATATGAAGAGGTTTTTGGTTTTGATGCCGAAGGAGATAGTTCTACTATTGCAGTTCATGTTAAGAACATTCGGGTAAAGTTAAGTGAAACGGAGTATCAACCAATAGAAACAGCGTGGGGGATTGGGTACAAATGGGCATGAATAAAGCAGTTACACTAAAAACGTTATTTGCACAATTTCTAGGAACTCTTATTCTATTGCTAATGGTTGCGGTGATAATTCCAGTATTACTTCTTTTTGCGGCAGTAGGGTTTGGATTTATAACAAATGCAAATGCGAGTCTAACAGAATTGCAAATGGCACATGCTGAAATAGCTGAGGAACCAGAATTTATGGAATCCTTGGTTTTACAACGGATGGAATATGTAGCCATTGATAAATCATTCAATTTGCTAAAGACGGCTATGAGTGATGATGATACCAAAAAAGCCATAAGTTTTGCTAAAGGTGAATATAATAATACTACTACTAGTAATCGTTTCTATTTGATTATAAGGGATAATGAATATGTTGTGGTAAAGTACTCATTGAATTCTCGATATACTCTGGACAAACTGAATGAACTTTTACCAGAGCCTGAATTGATTACTTATATCCTTATTGGTGTTAATGCAGTTGTGGCATGCGCTATAACTACAATTATTTTTGCTAGAAAAGTAAGTAAACAAATCCAGCCATTGCATGAAGCTGCTCAACAGATTGGTAATCAAAACCTAGATTTTAATATCGGTTCTTCGAATATTAAAGAATTGAATGATGTTCTTCTTGCATATGACAAAATGAAAGAAGAACTAAAGAATTCCCTGGAAAAACAATGGAAAGAAGAGCATGAGCGACGAGAACAGATTGCTGCTTTGGCTCACGATTTAAAGACACCATTAACAATAATGTTTGGCAACTTAGATTTGTTACAGGAAACAAAACTAACTGCTGAGAATAAACCATATGTACAAAATCTACTAGACAATTCACAATATATGGAAAAATCCATTGCATCCTTAATTGAATTATCAAGGGCTGATTCGGGGTATGTTTTGCAGATTGAGGAAATTGAATCGAAGAAGTTCCTAGAAAGTTTGAAAAGAAAAATACAACCACTAACGGCTGTAAATGATATTAAGATAGAATTTTTATTTCATGATTATCCAAAGGTAATGAAGTGCGATTCAACAATGCTAGAGCGGGCCATACTAAATGTTATATCCAATGCAGTAGATTTTACTCCTAAGGGAGGAGTTATTCGTCTAGAGGTCTTTAAAAGGGAGGAATTATTCATATTTGAAGTAACTGATAGTGGGAAAGGGTTTTCCAAAAAAGATTTAGAGCAAAGTAAGCAACGCTTTTATATGGGGGATACTAGTCGCTCATCACGAAATCATTATGGTATGGGATTAACAATAGCAGATAATATTATTGCCCAACATAAAGGAGAGTTAATTTTGGGGAATGGAGAAGCAGATTTAACTGGGGCAAAAGTAATTCTTTCTATTCCTATTTAGTACTAATAATAGTATATAACCATCAGTTTGATAACTGGTGGTTATTTTTTTTATATCTTCATAGTTTCTTTAAAATTGCTCTTTAAACTGTAGTTATAGAAGAGAGGAGAAGTTTATGAATAACTATCTAATTCAGACAAAAAATTTAAGTAAAAACTTCAAAAAACAAGTAGCAGTCAATAATGTTTCACTCAATGTATTGGAGAACTCAGTGTATGGACTACTTGGTCCAAATGGAGCAGGGAAGTCTACAACACTAAAAATGTTTACTGGTCTGCTACGACCAACGAGTGGGGAAATTCTATTTAGCGGACATCCATGGACCCGCAATGACCTTGCTCAAATAGGGGCTTTGATAGAAATGGCACCACTTTATGAAAACTTAACTGCCAAAGAGAATTTGAAAGTTCGCACAGTGATGCTTGGTTTACCTAATAGCCGTATTGATGAAGTATTACGAATTGTGGATCTAACGAAGACTGGAAATAAAAAAGCAGGGAAATTCTCCATGGGAATGAAACAGCGATTAGGTATTGCGATTGCTTTGCTAAACAACCCTCGCCTATTAATACTAGACGAGCCTACAAATGGACTTGATCCAATTGGGATTGAAGAATTAAGAGATTTAATTCGTAGTTTCCCTAAACAAGGTATAACAGTTATCCTTTCAAGCCATATTCTTTCGGAAGTCCAACAAACTGCAGATCATATTGGTATCATCAATAATGGAATTTTAGGATATGAAGCTGAAGTTAGACCAGATGAGAATTTAGAAGAATTGTTTATGAAAGTTGTAAGAGAAACAAGAGGTGATATTTGATGATGAAGTATTTGTATTGTGAGATATTAAAAACTAAGCACAGCTTCTCTAGAAAACTTATTATCATAGCTCCTGTTACAACAGCGCTACTTGCTTTCTTTATGGGAGGGCCAGATAACTTCCAGGGTATGTGTATATATTGGTGGAATGCTTTTATCTTATATGGTTACATTGCAATTCAATGTGGGCTTTCAATCCAAAAGGAGCAACGTGCAGGAAAACTATATTCGGTTTACTCTATGCCAATCGATTTGCTAAAATTCTGGTTTGCGAAAGTTCTGTCTATTGTACTTTTCATCTTAGCAGCAAACCTAGTTGTTGCTGCATTGGTAGGAATAACAAGTTTTATGGGTATGGTCCCGTCCGTAATTTCTCTTGCAAGGATTTTTGCTAGCCTAATTGTGATAGTAATTAGTTCCTTGTGGCAAATTCCTTTATGTCTATGGTTGTCTAGCAAGGCTGGTACTTATGCATCTCTTTTAGTTAATACAATATTTGGTTTGGTATCAGCTTTCCTTTGTAATACAGCATACTGGTTAGCAATTCCCTATACTTGGTCATTGAAGATAATTGAACCAATTTCAGGCATTAAGAATAGTGGAGAAATGGGAGTGTTTACTGACTATAATATGTTAGTTGTTCCACTAATTATTGGATTATCCATTGCGTTATTTCTAGCGTTGACTATTCTAAGTGCAAAATGGTTTGCGAAACAGGAGGCGAAATAATGGCTATATTAAGAGGTGTTCAATCTGAGTGTATTAAACTGCGACATACAGCAATATCTTGGCTTCACCTTATCATACCTTTAGTTGGCGCAACTGTTTTCTCACTATATTTCCTTATCTATTCGCAGGTAACTAATGATCAGAAAATGGCTCTAGTATTAGAACTAACCGCTTCAATATTCCCCATTATTATTAGTGTTATCTGTGGAATGATGGTTAATTTAGAGGAAAAAGCAGGTAATTTCCAGGTAATGTTGAGTAACAAAAATGGGCGTATAATTCCTTATTTTAGTAAATTAATCACCGCTGTTATGCTAGGTGGTATTGCTACTACATTACTTGTTAGTTTCACGTTGCTTGGCTTAACCTTAATTTCAACTGACCCTGTACCTTATGGAAAAATAGTATTTGCAACTTTAGGCATGTATCTAGGTTCTATTCCTCTTTATGTGATATATATGTTCATAAGCATAAAGTGGGGACTAGGAAGTTCGGTGTTCGTAGGTGTTATTGGTTGTCTAGTATCAATCATGTTTAGCAATGTAAATGTTGGAACTTGGGTTATTATTCCTTTTGCTTGGGGTGTGAAAATTCTACAGAACTTTATCCATATTACACCGATTTCACTAAGTTCGTTTTCAGACAAGTTTATTGGTGAATTAGGAATCATTGTTATTATTACATTGTTATTATTACTACTATCCTTTCTTTGGTTTCATAAATGGGAAGGAAGAAAAACGTTTGAATAAAGAAGAAATGAGTTTAGAAAAAATATGTTAAGGAGTGTGGAAATGAAAACTATTCTGCACTCTTTCTATTTTTTGTAAACCAAAATAGACTAAACTTTTATTTTGCAACTATTTACTATATAATACCTTTTAGATGTTAAGGGGGGAAATAGAATGATTAAGAAATTTGCAAGTTATTATCGCCCTCATTTACGCTTATTTATAATAGATATGTCCTGCTCATTGGTAGTAGCAATTTGTGATTTATTTTATCCAATTATTGCTAAAAATATTATCAATGATTATGTGCCAAATCGGAATCTGCAACTTTTACTTACGTGGGCTGTGGTTTTATTGTGTATATATCTTTTGAAAGCATGTCTTAATTATGTTATCCAATATTGGGGACATATTGTAGGAGTAAGAATACAAGCCGATATGCGACATGAACTATTTAGCCATTTACAAGAGTTACCATTTAACTTTTTTGATTCTACTAAAACAGGTGTCATAATGTCACGGATGGTTAATGATTTGAGTGAAGTGTCAGAATTAGCTCACCATGGGCCAGAAGATATCTTTATTTCTACTATCATGTTAATTGGCTCTTTTTTAATTCTATCAACAATTAACTTGCCATTAACGCTAATTATTTTTAGTGTCTTACCATTTCTTATTTTCTTTGCGATTAAGATGCGGGTTAGGTTGAACAAAGCATTTACTAGAACTAGAATAACTGAAGCAGAAGTAAGTGCAAACATAGAAACTAGTGTGGCTGGGATTAGGGTATCTCGTGCTTACACTAGCGAAGAATATGAAATTGGCAAATTTGATAAAACAAATAGTACATTTATGGCGTCAAGAGCAAATGCTTACAAAGCTATGGGACAGTTTAACAGTGGGACGACATTGTTCATGGATATATTATATTTAATTGTGTTAGTAGCGGGAGGTTTATTCTATTTCAATGGTTACATTGATACTGGTGAGTTTGCGGCATATTTGTTATATATCAATATGTTTTTAAAACCGGTGCAAAGATTGGTTGCGATATTTGAACAGATTCAAAATGGAATAACAGGTTTTACTCGTTTTAGAGAGATTATTGATTTAGAAGGCGAAAAAGAAGCTAAGGATGCGATTGATGTTGGTACGCTAAAAGGTGTGATAGAATTCAAAAATGTATCTTTCCAATATGAAGGTAATGATGAGGATGCTGATAACGTTAGTTTTGTGATTAATGATTTAGACTTGAAAATAGCCAAAGGTAAAACGGTGGCTCTAGTTGGACCTAGTGGAGGTGGAAAAACGACAATTTGTCATTTAATTCCTAGATTCTACGACATTGACGAAGGAACAATCAGTATTGATAAAATGGATATTAGAAAGATGACACTAAAATCCTTGAGGAAAAATATTGGCATAGTGGCTCAAGATGTATTCTTGTTTAATGGAACGGTAAAAGAAAATATTGCTTATGGTGATTTAGGTGTTAGTGATGAGGAAATAATTGAAGCTGCCAAGAAAGCTAATATTCATGATTATATTATGACGATGAGTGCTGGTTATGATACGGCTGTTGGAGAAAGAGGGGTTAAATTATCAGGGGGACAAAAACAGCGAATATCTTTAGCTAGAGTGTTCTTAAAGAATCCATCTATTCTTATCCTTGATGAAGCAACCAGTGCTCTAGATAATGCAACAGAGCGGCAAATTCAAAAATCACTTGAGAAATTAAGTGAAGGTAGAACTAGTCTGATAGTTGCTCATAGGTTATCAACGATTAAGAATGCTGATGAAATAATTGTTATAACTAAAGAGGGAATTAGTGAACGCGGAACTCACGAAGAGTTAATAAGCAAAAAGGGAATTTACGAGGGACTATATAAATATCAATTTAGGGGATAGGGGGAAAATATGATTAAACTTGCCGTATTTGATGTCGATGGAACGCTACTATCACATGAAACGTGGGTTATACCAGATAGTGCAATTAGTGCAATTAAGCAATTGAAAACAAAAGGAATTAAGATTGCTATGGCGACTGGTAGACCATACTATATGATGAAGAGTGTTACCAGTGTTGGAATCGAAATTGACTACATTATTGCTTGTAATGGACATGCTGTATATGACGAGAATAGAAAAGTAATAGCTAGTGAAAGGTTTTCTTATGATCAAGTAGAAAATCTAACGAAATTCTGTGTTGATAATGATTACATCTTGAGTTGGAAATTTACGGAAGGAAATTACATCTACAATCGTTTTGAAGACTTAGTTGAAATTCACCGCAAGTTACAACTAGATTTAAATTTTGTCAATAATTGTGTGGCTACTCGCGATCGACATAAACATGAATTACCTTTTGGGGGAGTTGTCTATGGTTCAACCACAGAAGTTGAAAAGTATCGAACAACTAAGGATAGTGGCATAGTGTTTTTGCCATTTGAGAAAGATTCGTTTGATGTTTCTTTAGCAAATGTAAATAAAGGAAGTGGCTTAAAGCGTTTACTAGAAAGAATCAACATAGATTTTGCTGAATGCATAGCAATTGGCGATGCTCAAAATGATGTAGAAATGGTAAAGGCTGCTGGGATAGGTATTGCTATGAAAGGATGTTGTCCTGAATTAGCAGCAGTAGCTGATTATCAGACAGATACTATTATGGATGATGGTGTAGCAAAAGCACTAGTACATTATGGTTTGATTGACTCCTATTAATTGAAGTTCTAATGGAACTTCTTTTTTAATGTAAAAACAATGGTTTAAAAATGTGCTATAATTCAAATTACAAAAGAGGTGTTGCTGACTATGGAAAAATATAAAGTAAGTTATGAAGCGTTTTCGAAAAAACATATAGAGACCTACTATTCATGGCGAAACGATGTTGAAATCAACATATTCGACCAACCAGGTTTCAACAGCCCTATTGCGTTTGAAATAGTTGAAGAATGGTGCGATAAAGTGATTAATCAAAAAGATGGTTATACGTTCTTTCTAAAAGATGAGGTAGCAAATGTCTATATTGGTATTTGTGCCTTAATGCATATTGATTACAAAAATCGCAACTGCGAACTATCAATAGTGATTGGCAATAGAGATTATTGGGGTAAAGGGGTAGGAACGGAAGTGATGAATCAACTAATTGAATGGGGCTTCAATAGCTTAAACCTCCACAAATTGTATCTTCATGTTTTTTCTTCCAATACTAGGGCCATTTCCCTATATGAGAAATTAGGTTTTAAAAAAGAAGGTGTATTTGAAGAAGAGTTATTCCGTAATGGCGAGTATCAAAGCATTATTAGATATGGTTTACTAAAAGGAAATGCAAAGAAATAGTTATATTTCTTGGGAAATAATAAGATGAGCACCCTAATGGAACTGCCAAATATTGGCAAAGACACAGCAAAGGAATTAAGAGCGGTTGGCATTTTAACAGTTCAACAACTGAAAGAAACAGGCAGTAAAAATGCTTGGTTAGCAATACAAAAGGTTGATCCAGATGTTTGCTTACATCGTTTGTATGGACTAGAAGGAGCTGTTCAAGGACTGCCTAAAAAGCAGCTTACCCCTGAAACGAAAGCGGAACTAAAAGTATTTTATTGCAATAATAAAAAGAAATAAAAACTGGCAAGATTTTAATACACTAATGCGCTAAACAATATAGCGTAAGGAAGGCGAGTGCTATGAAAAAATCTCTGATTACAATTTTAATGGTATTTACGTTTCTAAGCATATTAGTAGGTTGCGAAAAGAAAGAGGTTTTAGTTGATGTTGTTGTTACCTATTGGAATGGTTGGGATAGTTCCTATGTTTCACCTGTGGAGGAATATGAGTTCAATGTAAAGGAGAAGTCCTCGTTTGAAGTTGTCAATGCTAATGGTGGCAAACTTGTTGTGACTATAGAAAAGGTAAGTAATAAAGAAGTTGCAATTACCACAGACAAAGATATGTGCATCCATGGAAATGACGGAACGATTTTGACAGATTATACAAAAAGTTTTACTATTCCAGTCGATGGTGAATTAACTATCGTAACTCCTACTTCTGATGAGGGTATCTTGTACACATTTAAAATTAGAAGAGAATAGAAGAACTTTCATCAGCATCTAGAACGCTATTTGCGCAATTAAAAAACTACAATAATAGTAGACTTTTTGATGTTTGATGTTATAATTTAATTAAGTAGACGACTAACATATATGTTTAACTTTGAGAAGTGCGTTATTAAAGTTTTTCGACTATAATAATATATGTTAGTCGCTCTGCCACCTAAAAAAGCAAAGACTTTATGAAAACTATTATGCATATAAACAAAAATAGCAGGTGAATTATATGGGCTTATATTGACACAATAAAAAGAGGAGAGATTGAAATTCTAGCCTTTTTTACTATAGTAATATAGAGTTAAGTGAAAGAGGATTTATCGAACACAAGTGAAAAAAGAAAGCAGTATAAAGTATAGATTTTGACAATGTAAATGATGACAACTTGGGTAGTGGGAAGTTGCAAAGATGTTACAGTGAGTTGTGTAAAAATAAAGAAGAAGTAAAATAGTTGGGGGTGAAAACAATGGGTTTAGAAATAGGTATGGAAATAGCAGCATTATTGTATGAAAAAGAAAAGTATCAAGAAATATTGAAGAAAATCAGTTCAGCGAAGACAGAAATAAATAGAGTAGATATAAGTAGAAAAATTGAAGTACCCAATGTTGATATTACGTGTTGTCCCCAAGATTTAATAAACGTGAAGATTGAAGTTATGGCAGAATTATTGACGAAGTTGCGTGCAGAAGCGTCAAGTGGTACTAGAGAAATTGATGACTTAAAGCGTGAAATAAATAAAAGAATAGTTTATTGCAAAAGTGAAATTACGAGATTGGAGAATGAGCGAAATGGCAATAATACAAGATTTTAGTAACTATAGTAAAGAGACAGTAGCGTCCTTAGAATCAGTTGTTAGTAGTCTTAATAGTGCTTACAGCAAAGCGCAAGCATTAAATGATGAAATGGCTAGCATGGAATGGAGCGGACAGCACTATGAACATGTAAAAGCCCTGCTAGAGCTAATCCTACAATATCATAATGGATTGATAAATGTGAGTATTGATATAAGGAAAGCCGTTAATGACTTTGAGGGGTATTTTAACAGATATAGTGATCTTGAATCATATATATCAATTGAGAAAATAGATGGCAAATAGTAATAGTTGGCTAACAGCGGATGAATTGTTTTATTTAGGGGAATTTCAAGATATTGATGTTATATATGGTATTCCATACAGAGAACCAACAGAAAAAACACAAAGTAATCTGGTGAAAAAAGGGATATTGGATACCAAAGGCAATGTTAATCACTTAACGGTAGGGTATGTGGAGTTGCTGAAGAGGTACATGAAAGCAAAAAAGTACTTGCACATTAACCAGTTCATTTTCGGGATTGAAGAAGATGGTGTTTGCATTGCGCTTATGAATAGGATGGCAAATAAAGGTGAGTTTGATTATGAAATATTGTTAGCAGATGTAATACTATTGGTACAAATAGCGTTAACACATCCTATCATAGAGAAATCAGCAATAAAGCACTATGAAAACAGCGAGACAGAAAAAGGAAT
>JGI994J12354_10002801_pt1 | contig 16661 bp, 15 predicted proteins | sample IntmicLarv3ML3BL_FD_12354 | JGI IMG/M metagenome (IMG submission 12354) | reverse complement strand
CATGCCGCCGATGTAGAGCATCCCCAAAAACATCGCCACAAACACCAGCGCGGAGCCGAGGTCGCCCGTGAGGATGACCAGCGCGATGGGCAGCATGCCGTGAATCCCCAGCAGAGCCACGTTTTTCGGCTGGTTGATGTCCTCGGCAACGCGGGTCAAATGCACGGAAAAGGTGATGGCAAAGCCGATTTTCACCAGCTCCGACGGCTGAAAGCTGATGCCGTTTGCGCCGCCGATTTTCAGCCAGCTGATGGCATCGGAGCGTGCCTCGGAGGCCGCCTCGCCGAAAACAAACAAAGAAAACATCAGCCCCAGGCTCACCGCGGCCACCAGCGGCCAGAGCTTGAAGACGACCTCATAGTCAATATAAGAAATCACAAGGCAGGCGGCAATGCCCAAGGCGGTCGCCGCCGCCATCACGAGCGTGTCGCGGTGCAGAAAGCCGCCCTCCGGGATTTTGCGCAGGGTTGCGCTGTGCACCGCCAACAGGCCGTAGGCGGAGGCGGCGATGCAGAGCAAAAACAGCAGGGGATTGGTGTCCAGTATGGTTTGCTTGAGCTTGGCCGCTTTTTGCATGTCAATCTCCTTTCAAAATCCGTCCAGTTTATAGTATACGTCTATTTGACAGGAATTTCAAGCAAAAACCTCTTTTCACGCAAAAGAAACTGTGCTATACTATAATAAATGAATCGGGGAGGCTTGGCATGGCGGTGTTTCATTCCGGCAGTGCGCAGCAGACGCGCGAAATCGGCAGGGCGCTGGGGGAGCGGTTGCGTCCCGGTGATGTGGTGGCGCTTTGCGGCGGCCTGGGCGCAGGCAAAACAGCCTTTGTCAGCGGCTTGGCGCAGGGCATGGGCATCACACAGCCCGTGAGCAGCCCCACCTTTGCGCTGGTGAACAGCTATGCGGGCGAAATTCCGCTGCATCATTTTGACATGTACCGCATCGATGGCTGGGACGATTTATACTCCACCGGATTCTTTGATTATTTGGAGCAGTCCGCCGTCATTGCCGTGGAGTGGAGCGAAAACATCGAGGCGGCGCTCCCGCCGGGGCATTATACCGTGCAGCTGCGGCAGCCGGCAGAGGACGAAAATTGCCGGGAAATTATCATAGACGGAGACACGAACCGTGATTAGACTTTGTATTGACAGCTCCGCAAAGGCCGCGAGTGCCGCGCTTTTGCAGGACGGCAGGCTTCTGAGCGAGCAATTTCTGAATGTGGGGCTGACCCACAGCGAAACCCTGATGCCCATGGTCGGCAGTGTGATTTCCGCGGCGAAGCTGACGCCGGACGCGGTTGACTGCTATGCCGTTACGCATGGTCCCGGCTCCTTTACGGGCATCCGCATCGGCATTGCCGCCGTGAAGGGGATGGCGCTGGCGGGCGGCCGCCCCTGCGTGGGCGTATCTACGCTGGAGGCCATGGCGTGGAATCTTGCGGGGCAGGACTGCATCGCCGTATGCACCATGGATGCCCGCTGCGCCCAGGTTTACGCCGCGCTGTTCCGCTGTGGGCGGGCGGGTGTGACGCGCCTGTGCGCGGACGGCGCGCTGCCCATTGCGGCGCTGGCGGAGAAGCTGGCGGCGTACCGGGGAGAACCGCTCGTCCTCTTGGGGGACGGCGCGCAGCTTTGCTTGGACGCACTGGCGCAGACGGATTTGGACATCCGCCTTGCGCCGGAGCATCTGCGTTATCAGCGGGCGGCGGGGGCGGGCTTTGCGTCTTTGCAGAGCGGCAAGTGCGTTTCGGCGGCGGATTTGGCTCCCGTCTACCTGCGCCTGCCGCAGGCGGAGCGTGAATTGAAACGAAGAACAGAAAATCAAGAATAAAGGATGGAGCTGCATATGAAAGTGGCATTGGCCGCCGACCACGGCGGATGGGAACTGAAAAACGCAATCAAGGATTGCCTGCGGGAAGCAAGGGTGGAATACCACGATTTTGGCTGTCATTCGGCGGCGGCGGCGGAGTATGTGCCGCTGGCACTGGCGCTTTCCGGCGCGGTGGCGCGCGGTGAGTTTGATTTTGGCATCCTCTGCTGCGGCACAGGCATCGGCATGTCCATTGCGGCGAACAAGGTCAAGGGTATCCGCGCGGCCTGCTGCACGGATTGTTACTCGGCAAGAATGACGCGCGAGCACAACGACGCGAATGTCCTGTGCCTGGGCGGGCGCGTGCTGGGTACCGGCGCTGCGCTGGAGCTGGTTCAGGTTTTTTTGACCGCCAAGGCAAGCACGGAGGAGCGGCATCAGCTCCGCGTTCAGCAACTGGATGATATCTTATAAAGAAGGACGGTTATCAAAATGGGAAGAATTGAAATCACCAATCATCCGCTCATTCAGCACAAGCTGACCCTGCTGCGGGACAAGAACACCGGCAGCAAGGACTTCCGCGAGCTGGTGGGTGAAATTGCCATGCTCATGTGCTTTGAGGCCACGCGCGATTTGCCCTTGGCTGAAGTGGAAATCGAAACGCCGGTGGCTATGGCGAAAGCCCAGATTATTTTTGGAAAAAAGCTGGCGTTTGTGCCCATTCTGCGCGCGGGGCTTGGTATGGTGGACGGCGTGATGGATATGATTCCGTCCGCGCGCGTAGGGCACATCGGCCTGTACCGTGACCCGGACAGCCTGCAGCCCGTGGAGTACTACTGTAAGCTGCCCTCGGACATTGGGGAGCGTGATGTCATTCTGCTGGACCCGATGCTGGCCACGGGCGGTTCCGCCATTGATGCCATCCGCCTGCTGCAAAGCAAGGGCGCGCGCAGCATCAAATTCATGTGCATCATCGCCTCGCCCGAGGGGCTGAACGCGCTGACGGCGGCGTACCCCGAGGTAGATGTGTTCTGCGCGGCGCTGGACGAAAAGCTCAACGAGCACGGCTACATCGTGCCGGGTCTCGGCGACGCGGGCGACCGGATTTACGGGACGAAGTAAGGGAGTGGAACCCATGACAAAACGTATAACTGCAATCATGCTCTGCCTGCTGCTGCTGCTGCCCTTCGGCAGCGTTCCGGCAGCGGCGGCCGCCGCGCCGAAAATCTCCGCGGGTACGGCGCAGGGAAACGCGGGGGCAACGGTGGAGATTCCCGTCACGCTGGCGGGCAATCCCGGCCTTGCCATTGCGGTGATGAATCTGGAGTATGACAAAACCCGCCTGAAGCTGGTGGGTGTGAGCAATACGGCGCTGCTCAAAGAATTCAATTCGGATACCGCGAATCTCTCGCGTTATCCCTTTGTGCTTTCCTGGCAGGATGGGCTCGCCAAAAGCGACAACACCAAAAACGGCGTGATTGTGAAGCTGAAATTCCAGATTCTCAGCAGCGCCAAGCCGGGCAATGCCGCGGTGACGCTGAAAACGGCGCACGGCGACCACAGCTTTTTGAATGCGTCTCTGGCATCGCAGAGCATCTCCCTCGCCGCCGGGCGCGTCACGGTGGTGTGCAATCATGATGCAGGCAAATGGGTCACGGTCAAGGCCGCCACCACTGCGGCGGCGGGCAAGCAGGAGCTGCGCTGCGGCAAATGCGCAGCCGTGCTGCAGACCAAAACCCTGCCCATCGTGCCCTATGTCAAGCTCAATAAAACATCGCTGACCCTGGGCGTCGGGCAGGGCTATACCCTCAAAGCCACGCAGAACACCAACGCGAGCCTCAAATGGAAAAGCGGCAGCACTGCCGTTGCGGCGGTCAGCACTGCCGGGAAAATCACGGCGAAAAAGGCAGGAACGTCCAAAATTACCGTTACCGCCTCCAACGGAAAAACGGCAAGCTGCGCCGTTACGGTTAAGCCCGCGCCCTCCTCGGTGAAGCTCAGCAAAACGAGCGCCTCCATGGCGGTGGGCAGCACGCTGACTCTGACGGTGTCGCTCTCCCCCTCCGGCACAGCGGCGGGGCGGAGCTGGAAATCCGGAAATACCGCCGTTTTGACGGTGGATTCCGCCGGGAAAATCACTGCCAAAAAGGCGGGGACAACCACCGTCACCGTCACCACCCACAACGGCAAAAAGGCGAGCTGCACCGTCAAGGTGCTCGCGCAGCCGACCTCCGTGAGGCTGGATAAGAGCAGCGCCAAGCTCGGCGTGGGGCAGAGCCTGACGCTCAAGGCCACCCTTGCGCCGAGCGGCGCTTCCGCGGCCAAAAGTTGGAAGTCGTCCAATTCCGCCGTTGTGAGCGTCAGCTCCGCCGGGAAGATAACGGGCAAAAAAACAGGCAAGGCCACCGTCACCGTCACTACTGCCAACGGCAAAACGGCGAGCTGCGCCGTTACGGTGGCACCCGCGCCCACCGCCATCGTGCTGGGGGTGCGCAACGCAAGCCTGGCGGTGGGCAAGACCCTGAAAATCAGCAGCTTTTTCACGCCGCTGGGTGCTGAATCCACGCGCAAATGGACCTCCGGCAACACGAAGATTGCCGCCGTTGCGCAGGACGGCACAGTCACCGCCAAGGCCGCCGGGACGGTCACCATCACTGTCACGGCCCACAACGGCGTGACGGCCAGCTGCAAAATCACCGTCACATCGCCGAAGGCCGCGTCAAAAAGCCAGAGTCTGCCGCGCTATCAAAGCGGGACGGTGTCCGCCGCCTACGGCTATGCCGCCGCCGCGGTCAGTCCCTCGGTGCAGACGGCGGCAAAGGAAGCCATCCGCGCGGGGCTTGCCCGTATGGACGCAGTCATCGAGCTTTCTTCCTATGCGCTGCCGTTTGCCGATTTTGCGGGGCTGTACGGCGCGGTCATCAACGAGAATCCCGAGCTGTTTCATGTCACAAGCAATTACAATGTGTCCTATTATACGGATTCCATGCTGATCATTTCGCTCACGCCCTCTTATTCCGACAGCAAGAGCAATGTGGAAAAAATGCGCAAGGACTTTGACGCTGCCGCCGCCGCAGCGGTTGCCGCAGTGCCCAAAAACATCAGCGATGCCGAGAAGGTGCTGGCGGTCAACGAATATCTGGTGCTGAACACGGCGTTTGCCGGGGAGGACGACACATCGGCCTTCACGGCCTACCACGCGCTGGTGGAGAAGCGAGCCGTCTGCCAGGGCTATGCGCTTGCCTTCAGCCTGATTATGGAGAAGCTGGGTGTCACCGCCTGCGTGGTCACCAGCAGCAGCATGAAGCATATGTGGAACATGGTGGAGTTGGACGGCAAGTGGTATCATGTGGATGTTACCTGGAACGATCCCGAGCCGGATGTGCTGGGCGGCGTACTGCACAAGTATCTCCTGCTGAGCGATGCCAAAATCCGCGATGCGTCCCACAAGCATACCGGCTGGAACACGGACGCGCCCAAGACGAGCGACAAGAAATATGACAATTACTTCTGGCGGGATGCCGAGACCGCACTGGTTTATTTGAGCGGGCGCTGGTTCTATTTCCCCAACACTACCGCGCAGAAGCACAGTCTGACGGGCTACCGCTTTTCGGACGCGAGCAAGACGGTCATCAAGACCATCAGCGCTGCCTGGCCGAAAAAGAACGGGGGCAGCACGTATTTTGCCTGCACCCCGAAGCTGGCGGTTTTCCGCGACCGCCTGATTTACACCACCAATACCGAAATCCGCGCCGTGACGGCGAGCGGCGGCGGCGATATGCTGCTGCTGCAGCTCAAGCTCACCGCCCCCAACGCGATTTTTGAAATGCGCGTTTCCGGCGATACGCTCACCTACCGCACCGCCAACGCGCCGCTTTCCGCCGCCTACAGCGAAAAAACGGTGGATGTCTATGTGCTGCTCTACCCGCTGGGTGACATCAACAGCGATGGCCGCATCACCCCGCTGGATGCCGCGCTCCTGCAGCGCTGTGCCGCCGGCTGGAGCGGCATCATTCTGGACGAAGGCCGCGCCGACATCAATAAGGACGGCCAGGTGGATGCCGCAGATGCCCTGCTTCTGCGAAGGTATGCGGCGGGATGGGATGTTAGCTTTTAGATTTTAGACGGCAGACGGTAGATTGCCGCGTCCATGATACGCTGCGGGTGTATCGTACGCGCCGCGTTGGGTTTGTGTGGCGTAAGTCGTGGATGCGGGTTTGATTGTTGCAGATCATTGAGATCAACTACTGATATACGTGTCAGAATGGTATATACAAGGCTTAAGTGAATCGGAGCGTGATTTTGACGCAGAGAAGCAAATCGTAAAATTTGGTGCTTATTTTGAGAATGAAACGGAGCTGCGGGAAGCATTTGATTTGCTGAGTGACGGTGGGATGGTCAAAGACCCGTTTGGCACAGTCGAGTCATGGAGTCCGTGTTGCGCTACGGTAATTGACAAGTATGGCATTACTTGGTGGATTTCAATCGTGGATTAGGTTGTCTGGTCTTGATATATGGGTGGCTTAGATCGTAGAAGCAGATCGCAAAAAGGAGTTGCAGAATGATGACAATTCTTGAAACCGATAGATTGCTCATTCGAGATTATGAGCCTGAGGATATTGATGACTTGCACCGTTTACTTTCAGATAAACATACGATGTATTTTTTGGATGACATTTCAACCAATTCGATAGATGAATCTGCGGAAAATTTAGAAAGTGTGCTTCTCAATGCAGACGGACATTATTTTTGTATCTGCAACAAAGAAACAGGTGCATACATTGGGAGTATTGGCTGCACAATCGTGGCATACACTCCGTTGGGAAAGGTAGTTCATCTCGGCTATTTTTTGCGCCCGCATCAGCATGGCAACGGATATGCGACAGAGGCGGCACGAAAGGTGATTGAGTTTGCGTTTTACAGCGATGACAACGAAACAAGCGGATGCGCTTCATAAGGTACTCTCCGCGCTGCCGGACGATTGCCGTGAGGGCTTTGAAGAAATTGCGGAGTGCGCAATTTCGCTGGGCTATATGCCCGCTATCAAAGGTGTCAGAAAAGATTATTTGGATTTTTCCAACAGCAAGTGGAAAAGAACCATTCTCAAAATCCAAGCGCCCACCCCGAAATTCCCGCCCTATTTGGCAATAAAGTTTTACGCCGTCCCTGCGTATTCCGCCTATTTTCAAAAAGCCATTGATGACAGGCTTTCCACCTGGCAGCGGCTCCACTATGAGGCGCGTTGCTTTGGCTGCGGAAAATGTGATGGAACAGAGGGCTGCACCGTGACGTTAGCGGAAGGCAAAAAAGGCTTTTTATGCGGATTTGGGCTTCTTCCACTACCGCCCTTGGACAATGAAAATATTGCCGAGGTGAAAGAAGCCCTGAAGCTGCAGGATGAATTTTTTCGGGAGCGAGCATCGGAAAAGTCGGCGACCGACATCGACCGTCTACAAGCTAACGTCTGAAATCCAGATATTATCCCTTCACCACCCCAACGGTTTTCAGCCGTTTGATGGGGCGCACGAGATCCTGTTGGTTCTGCATAACGCTGTCGATGTCCTTGTAGGCAAAGCGGCTTTCCTCCGCCACATCGCTCTTGTTGTGCTTGCCGAGCACCACACCCTGCGCCTTGAGGTCGAGCATGACCTCCTCGGTGCCGAAGGTCTGCATGGCGGCCTTTCTGCCGTATTTGCGCCCCGCGCCGTGGGAGGAGGAGCAGAAGCTCTCCGCGTTGCCCAAGCCCTGCACCACATAGCTGTAAGAGCCCATGGCACCGGGGATGACGGCAAGCTCGCCCTCACGGGCCCGTGTGGCACCCTTGCGGTGCACCCAAACGTTTTTGCCGTAGTGATGCTCCAAGGCGGCGTAGTTGTGGTGACAGTTGATTTCATTGCCGTACTGCGGTGTTAAGGCAAGCTGCTTTTGCAGCTGCTTGTCGAGGATGCCTTGCGCGGCCGCGAGCATGTGCGCGCGGTTTTCCGCCGCAAAGTCCAGCGCAAGGTTCATCCAGCGGATGTACGCCGCGCCCTGCGGTTCGTCCGTGGGCAGGAATGCCAAGCGGAATTCCTCCGGTACGCTCGAATGCCATTTTTGGTTCAGCTCGCGGGCGGCATTGTGATAATAGTCGCAGATTTGCTTGCCGAAGTGGCGGCTGCCGGAGTGCAGCATGATGCAGAGCATGCCGTTTTCGTCCTCCTGCAATTCAATAAAATGGTTGCCGCCGCCCAGGGTGCCGACCTGATAATAGCCCTTTTCAAGCTGCTCAAACAGCGCCGCGTTCGCGCGATAGCCGTCTGCGTCCTGCATCGCCGCGTCCAGCGCCGCGCAGGGCTGTTTTTGACTGTGGTGCGCAAAGCCGACGGGGATGTTGCGCAGAATGTCCCCGATGACGCATTGCAGCAGACTGCCGCTTTTGGTCTGTGTTTCGCGCAGCAGCTGCGCCGGGATGTCGGTTTCCGCAAAGGCCATGCCACAGCCGATGTCCACGCCCACGGCGTTGGGGATGATAACGTTCGTAGCGGCAATCACGCCGCCGATGGGCATGCCCATGCCCATGTGGGTGTCCGGCATGAGGGCAACCCACTTGTGCAGGAACGGGAGCGCGGCCAGATTTTGCGCTTGTTCCAAACAGCTGTCTTCTATGGCATCGCGGTCGGAGAGCCAGATTTTGATGGGCTTGCAGTTTTGGTCTTGCATGGTAAACATGAGTGATAAACTCCCTTCCTGTGTTGGTGCTTTTAGTTTAGCGGATTTTTCCATGTGCGTCATGTAAAAAAATTTGCGAGAGGTTAATTTGAAAAACAAGTTTTTCAAATTGGATTTTGCACCTTTCGGGTTTGAAAAACCCGAATTTCGGCAAGCCGAAACCGGCACAAAATCCACGTGCTACTGAAGGGATGGTCATAAGTATGGCAGAATTTTCTCAATTGGTCAAAAAATTTGATAAGCTGCGGGATTATATGCGGGATTTTTATGTCTTTGGCTTCAAGGCGCGCGGGGATTTCACGCAGAAATCCGCACGCAGCTACGACAATGAGCGGCGGCGCTGCGCGGATTATCTGGGTGAATATATGCAGTGGGAATACGGCAAGCAGGGCAAGAATTCCTTCATCTCCGTGGACTGCGGCACCATCCCGATGAATCCGCTGTATGCGCTGTGGCAATCCAAAAGCTTCACCGCCAATGACATCATGCTGCATTTCTATGTGCTTTCCGCGCTGCAAAACGAGGCGCTTTCCGTGGAGGAGCTGACGAGCCGGATTTGCCTGCGCAGCGGGGTGGATTTTGACGTGCAGACCGTGCGCGGCAAATGCCGGGAATACAGCAAAAACGGCCTGCTGCAGCTGGAAAAGCGCGGGCGCGCGCATTGCTATATCTGCGCCGCGCGGGATGTTGCCGTTCATGAGGCGCTGGGGGACGCGCTCGCATTCTTTCAGGGTGCCGCGCCCTTTGGCGAAATCGGCAGCTATCTGATGGCGCAAAACGGCGTTGCCAACGAGCTGTTTGTGTTCAAGCACCAATATATTGCGCACACGCTGGAGGACGGCGTGCTCTTCGACCTGCTGCGCGCCATGCGGCAGGGGCGGGAGGTGCAGATGGAAAACCGCAGCGAGCGCAGCGGCAAAACCACGCAGATTTACGGGCTGCCGCTGAAAATTTTTGTGAGCGTTGCAACCGGGCGGCGCTACATCTGCGTGTATTCCGAGTACAATCGGCGCTTCCACAACTTCCGCCTGGATTATATCAAGCGCGTGAGCCTGGGGGAGGAATCGCCCCAGGCCGCGCAACGGCTCGCTGCGCTGGAGCGGAACCTCGACAAAATCTGGGGCACCGGTCTGGGCGGCAGAAGCCGCAGTGAAATCCTCTGCATGAAGCTGCACATTGACGAGAAAAGCGAGGGCTATGTGCTCAACCGTCTGCGGCAGGAGGGGCGCGGCGGCAGGGTGGAGCGCGTGGCGGAAAACACCTTCCTTTATACCAAGGAGGTCTTTGACACCATGGATATGTCGCCCTGGATTAAGACCTTTATCGGGCGCATTCTGGCGCTGGAGGGCACGAATCGGATGGTCATCAACCGCGTTCACAACGACATTCGGCGCATGGCGGCGATGTACGACGTTTCACGAGGGGAGGGGACGAGCGATGCCGCAGACTGACTTTTTTGGGGATATGGAGCTTTTTTCGGAGGTCTACGGCTGCTATTTCAACGTGGTTGCCGAGATTCTCCGCGCGGCGGAGCAGGGCTTGACCCGCGCGGAAATTGAGCAGCTTGCGCAGGGGCGCGGCTTTTCAGAAAGCAGCTTCTACCTGCTGCCGCAGCTGTTTTCCGGCGAATGGCAGCTGCTGGAGGAGCGGGACGGAAAATATTACAGCAGACCGCAAGCGGGGCAGGGCAGAGCAATGACGCTGCTCGAAAAATCCTGGCTGCGCGCATTGCTGGACGACCCGCGCATCCGCTTGTTTCTGGACGAAGCACAATACACCGCCCTCGCGCAGACGCTGGCGGACATCCCGCCCCTGTTCACGCAGGCGCAGTTTCACCGCATGGATGCGGCGGCGGACGCGGATGATTTCGCCGACCCCGAATACCGCGCGCGCTTCGCTTTGCTGCTGAACGCCTGCAAGACGCATAGTCCCGTGAAAATCCACTACGAAAGCGCCAAAGGCAGCCGCATGACGCGGGTGTTTTACCCCCATCGGCTGGAATATTCCGCGAAGGACGACAAATTCCGTCTGCTCTGCGCCGCGTTTCATCCACGGCAAAAGGCGCTGCGACCCATTACGCTGAACCTTGCGCGTATCACGCAGGTCTGGCCGCACGACGGCCCCTCCGCCGAGGAACGGACGCTGGAGGCGCTGTACCGCGAGGAGCTGAGCGGGCAGCCGATTGTGCTGGAGATTTCCCCGCAGCGCAACGCGCTGGAGCGCTTCATGCTCCAGTTCGCCTCCTGCAAACGCCGCACCCAATACGACCCGGAGCGGGACATCTGTACTTGCCGCCTATATTACCGCGCAGCAGACGAAGCGGAGCTGCTGATTCGCATCTTAAGCTTCGGCTCCACCCTGCGCGTTCTGGAGCCGGAAAGCGTCGTAAAGCAAATTCGCGCGAGACTGGAGAGGCAGATGGGGTTTCAGCAAGGATAAAGCAAGCGGATAAGTTGCAAATTATGGTCGCGCTTGGGGCGTGCAATGTGTTTTTATAGACCGCCCACGAAGAGATTATAATCTTGACACTTCAATCAACCGCATACAATCCCCACGCGGCGCAAAGCTGCAAAATATTACGCATATAAGCGTGCCCAACATTTACCGTCTACAATCCAGCCTCTAAAATCCAGAAAAAAAGCGCCCCCCTGTTGTATCGACATCAGGAGGGCGCGTCTTTATGGTGTGGCTTTGTTCGTATCAGTGGACATTCGCTTTTTTACTTGCGCAGCAAGTCCGAGAATCCCTTGGTGCCCATGGTTTTGAAGCAGAAATCGCTGAGCATTTTGGCGAGTTTTTCCTGCGCGGACATTTCGGTGGAGGGCGCGGTGTAGGTCTCGCCCTTGGTGTCCGCGATGGCGATTCTCAAATCCAGCGAGAGCTTGTCGGTTTTGGCCTGGTCGCCCGCATAGGTGTTGCGCAGCATGTCGGCGGCCTCATTGTAGACCGCCACGAGCTTGTCGAGCTTCTCCTGCGGGATTTCCTCCCAGGAGGGGTCTGCCAGCATATTGCGCACATCGCGCATGCGGTTGGTGAGGTCGTTGGTCTTGCGGCCGGTGTTGAACTGCGGATATTTGGCCGGATCCGTGTAAATATTCTCGACCTCGCCCGTGATGATTCTCACGGCGATTTCAATGGTCAAATCGCTGCGGCCAAATTCATGGTGCGCATCGCGGAAGAACCAAACGCGGTCGGGGAAGAGGCAGGTGGAGGCGTCAATGGACTTGTCGGGGGAGATGTATGCCTGATTGGCAACGTCTGCGAGATAATCCGCGTCCAGCTGTTTGCCGGCGGGAGCCGCCGTTGCGCCGATGGAGGTGGACTGAATCGGAATCAGCGCGTCGGAGTTCGTGGTCAGCGAGGACTTCATAATGCCGAAGAAGTTGTAGTCCTGCACGCCGAAATCCATGTTGTAGCCGCAGATATTGTAGATTCTCACGCCGTGGTTCTCCACCATATCCGTGAAGTTGTCCTTGAGCTTGAGCTGAGCCTGATAGAAGGCATCCGTCTTTTGGCGCAGCAGGGCTTTTTCGGGATATTTGTTCAAATCCAGATAGCGCTCCGCAAGGCCAGGGTAGCGCTCCTTGGGCACCATTGCCCAGAACTGCGGCGCGTTGAGCATGAAGGTCTCCAAAACGCCGTCCACCGCGCGGGTGAGCGTCTTTTCAAAAATCGCTCTGGGGAAAATGCGCAGCAGAATGTTGATGAGATAGCCCATCGTGGCATCTCCGGAGCTTTCTTTCATCACACGCGGGAAGAAATCGGCGTTGATGAATTGGTCGTCCAGAATGAAATCGCGCGCAAAGAAGTCGCCCATGATGTCCGTGCCGTTCAGCAGGGATACCACATTGATAATCTTGTTGATGTCGTCATAGTTGGCGTGTTCATAATTGGCCCAGGCCGTGAGAACCGTGCCGCCGAGGCTTAAGGGCGCAAGATTGACCTTCTGCGCGCCGGTTTCCGCTTTGATCCAGTTGATGTAATCCTGGAGGTTCTTGCCGTTTTCCACCGGCGTGCCCAGCAGGGGGAAGGCGAAGAGATACACGTTTTCCTCGCCCACGGCGTTTACGTATTCCTGCAAGGGAACGTCCTTGTAGAAGTCCTCCTTGTCCTTTTCGCTCATGCCGGCGAGCGAGCTGTCAAAGGTAATGGTCTTGAGGTTCTGCTTGGGAACGCCGTCCGGCGTAGAAGCTTGGATGTCAAAAATTTCGCAGGCGAATTGGTAGATTTTGTCCGTGAACTTCAGGCGCTCCGTTTGGGTAAGCAGTGTCAAAAGCGCCGGGAACAGCAGATGCTTGAGCGCCTTGTCGATGACCGTGGATTCGTCGATAATCATCAGCCCGCCCGAAAGCTCCTTGCCGTCCTTGTTTTTCACGGGATTGCCGTTTTCATCCGCAAGATACGACACGGATTGGCTGATACCCGGCAGGATGATGGTGGGATATTTCTCCTCCCCGTCCGCCACAATCGGCGTATCCTGCGTGTAGTCATCCAGCTTCGGCGGCTCCTTGGCCGTCTCGGCCGAAGCGGTGAATGCGATGGAAAGAACCGGCACCAGCAGCGTCAGTGCGAGGGCAGACGCAAGCGCGGAAAAGATTTTTGCGGAAATGCGTTTTTTGGACATAGTACTCAAACCCCTTTTCTTTTTTTCTCAATGATGCTGTAACAATTATGCCATGAAAAATTCATTATGTCAAGCGGGTTTTGGGGGTTTTGGCAGGACATACAAGATGCACAAAAAAGCGGCACGGCATCACAGCCAAAAGCCGCCGCGCAGGCACAAAAACGAAGGGGTTTTCCGCGCAGGGACGCGCTGCACAAACTGACAAATCCGCAAGGTATCCATGCCGTTCGCGTTGTAGGGGCTGCATACCATGCAACCCGTGGCACGGCAGCCTCCCGAACGCCGGGCTGCATAATATGCAGCCCCTACGCCGTCCAGATTTAAGGTTTACGCGGTAGTAGGGGCGAACTGCGTTCGCCCGCGTTTCCTATATCCCCACGCCGGAGAGCCGCACACGCACTGCGGGCGAACACAGTTCGCCCCTACGGTGACGGTGGGCGGCTGCGGGGCGTTTTCCCTTCGCTTGCACATCCCGGATGTATTCGACGATGCTCTGCTCTACGCCGAACCAATTCGGCAGCGCACGCAGAATTTTCTCGCAGATTTCCGCCTTTTGCGCGGGGGAAGTGATTTCACGGATGCTTGTCATTATGCACCTCTGTATTCTCTGACAATCTCAATCATATTCAAATAGCCCTCAATCGGCACATAGTCCGGGATGGAATTGCCGGAGCTGAAGGCGAAACCGCCGTGACACTCACAGCGGCGGATGAGGGTGAGTATGTATTCGCGCATTTCCGGCTTGCTCAAGCGGCAAAGCTCGCCCGTGTCGATGCCGCCGAAGTTGCCGATGCGGTCGCCGAAGCGCTCCACCCAAACGTGGAAGGGTGCGATTTGATCCTCATTGGAATGCTTGGCGTTGATGCCCGTGACGCGGATGATGTCGTCCATGACCTCCAGCAAATTGCCGCAGGAATGCAGCAAAAACGGCTTTTGGCAGCCGTGCACCAAATCCACAATTTTTTTGTAGGCGGGCAGGATATGCGCGTGGATGTCCGCCGTGGAAATGAGGGTATTGCTCTTGAAGCCCAGGTCGTCACCGATGCGGCAGACGGCGCAGATGTCGGCGAATTCCGAGAGAAACCAGCCCCAGATTTGGGTGATGACGGAAGCAACCCTGGCGAACAGATCGCGGTACAATTCCGGGTCGTCCGCCGAAATATAGCACAAATCCATGTAACCGGTCAAATCCTGCACGCATTCAAAGATGCCGTTGCCCACGCCGCCCACAATCCGCATCCCGGGCGGCAGCGCCTTGCGCATGGCTTCAAAGCGCGGCTGATTGCGCGTGATGTACAGCTGCGGAATTTCGTCCCAGGGGTAGCGCTCAAAGTCGGCGCGGTCGCGGATGACGCCCTTTTTGTGGCCGCCCAAAGCACCGCCGCCGGGCAGGACGTTGCACAGGCACTCCTCAAAGGACACCGTATCATAGCCCATTTTTAGGAAGAAATCACAGTAATGGCGGTAGAATTCGTGCATCCCGCCGTCGTCCCAGATTTCCTGCAAGGGGCGGTTCAGCACGGCCTCGATGCGGCTGAGGTTGATTTGATGCTCATACAGCGGCAGGCGCTGCGGCTGCCGGTTCCAGGCGGCCTCCTGCAGGTGGCGAAAGTCCGGTTGAAATGCTTTCATGACGGCAATGCTCCTTTATAATGTACTCAAATCATAGGGCGTTTTTTGATAGACAAAATAATTCAGCCAGTTCGAAAACAGCAGATGCGCCGCCGCGCGCCAGGTGACCACGGGGGTCATCTTCGGGTCGTCCTGCGGGAAATACTGATAGGGCAGTTCGATGGAAAGCTCCTTGTTCACGTCGCGGAAATACTCCGTTGCCAGCGTCTCGCGGTCATACTCCGAATGCCCGGTGGCATAGAAGTTGCGGCAAGCCATGTCCGCCACAAGATGCACTCCCGCAATGTCCGAATACGAGAGAATCTGCAAATCCTTCACCTGCGCAATGTCGCTGCGGCGGATTTCCGTATGGCGGGAGTGCGGCACGCAGAAGCTGTCATCCAGCCCGCGCATGAGCGGGTGGAAGGTATCTAAATTGCGGTGGGGAAAGATGCCGAACATCTTTTTCTCCAGCGGATGCTTGGGAATGCCGTGGTGATAATACAGCCCCGCCTGCGCGCCCCAGCAGATGTGGAAGGTGGAGTAGACGTTGGTTTTTGTCCATTCCATGATTTCGCATAGCTCCGGCCAATAGTCCACCTGCTCAAAGTCCAGATGCTCCACGGGCGCGCCGGTGACAATCATGCCGTCGTATTTTTGCGCCTTTACTTGGTCAAAGGTCTTGTAAAAGGCGAGCATATGCTGCTGGGAGGTGTTTTTGGCGGTGTGGCTCGCCGTTTGCAGAAGCTCCGCCTCCACCTGAATGGGGGAGTTGCTCAAAAGGCGCAGCAGCTGCGTTTCCGTCACGATTTTGGTGGGCATGAGATTCAGAATCAGAATGCGCAGCGGACGGATGTCCTGCGCCACAGCGCGGTCCTTCGTCATTACAAAAATATTCTCGCGTTCCAGCGCACTGTGCGCGGGCAGGGCATTGTCGATTTTGATGGGCATGACAAATCAAACCTTTACTGTATTTTTTGCTTGAAGAGATACTTATGCAGCGGCGCACATACGCCATAGCCCACGAGCGCGGCGAGACCGGCCTCCAGCAGGCCGTTGGTGACGATGACACTGCCGAGGGCACCCAGCAGCAGGGGGAAGGAAATGCCCAGCGCCGCGGCATAGCTTTCGCCGAAAAAGAGATAGATGCCGCCGAGCACCAGCAGGGTGTGCAGCAGCGAGGCCAGCACTGCGCTGAGCGTATACGCCCCCAGCCGCAGGACGGCAGTGCCCTTGCCCGCAATCAGGCGGTACAGCGCGCGGAACAGCAGCGCCGCGCAAAGCCCCAGCAGAATGCGGGGGACAAAGCAAATCACAAGGCTCCAGGCGCTGCCGGAGACCGTGCCGAGCGAATAAAAGGGCGTGAACACAAAGGCGACCACGGGCACGGAGGGCATGAAGGTCCAGACCAAACAGCTGAACAGCCCAAAGAAAAAGCCCATGAGCGCGCCCGCGGCGGGGCCTAAAAGCATGGCCGCGATGATGACAGGGATGTGCGAAAGCGTGGCGGAGATGGTGCCGATCGGCAGTGAGCCGAGGGGTGTGAAACACACGATGGCTTCCAGCGCCAGCAAAATCGCGAACTGCGTCATCCAAAGCAGTTTTTCCCGCTGTGTGTTTCGGCTTTTGCGGATGGGGGATGTGGTTTTTTGTTTCATTTTTCTCTCCCTGCTGTCGTTCCGCAAAACGCGGATACAACGCAAATTTTGCCATGATAAAATGGCATAACAGTATTATAGACGAAAAAAAGAAAAAATGCAAGTTTCGATCTTGGGTGGGCGGGGCAAATGCGTTTGCGTTCCTTGATTTCGGGACGCTGTGCTGTAGGGGACGCTGTCCTCAGCGTCCCAATGCCGTTTGGATTGCGCGGCACCATTGATTCCGTGCGCGTCCCGCAGGGGCAGAC
>JGI994J12354_10002800_pt1 | contig 16664 bp, 14 predicted proteins | sample IntmicLarv3ML3BL_FD_12354 | JGI IMG/M metagenome (IMG submission 12354) | reverse complement strand
CGGACTGTGTGTTTGCGGGATACCAAGTGTCGCACGACGCAGGCAAGACATTTTCGCCCATCGTGTTCCCCGAAAAGTACTATAAAATACCCGAAACCGAGCTCGTAAACCGTCATCGTCCGTTTGTTTCGGGGATGTCTGTATCTGAAGATAAGACCTATATCTTCGCGCTGGACAGGGATATGTACTATGTGCTCCGTTCCGAAGATCAGGGCGAGACATGGATAGAGTTTTGCGATTTACGCGATTTCAAAGGTCGCGCCAAGTTTATAGACCTGCCCCTATTTGCGGCACATCCGTCCAATCCGAATGTGGTGTATGCGCTTTCCGCGAACCACGACCTACTGAAGGTGACACGCAATGCGCAGACAGGCGAGCTTACAGCCGAAAACCTGAATGTATACGATATGCTGCCGAGCTGGGTGCCGCAAGGTGTGCATGAGTTTAACCAGATTGCCGATATCGCCTTCGACCCGATTGACAACGACGTGATGTATGTGAGTATGCTTGCATCTGGCGTGCCAAATGTTTACGGTACAACCGACGGCGGCAAAACATGGCAGGATGTGTCGGACGGACTGCCGTGCGCAGGCGGCGGGATGCTGGCGGTAAACCCGCACACCCGCGAGCTATATCGCGGCACAACCGCAGGTGTGTTTCGGCGTCAAGGCATTGGCAGATAGATTTGCATAAGCACATAATTTTACAGCGGCTGTCCCATAAATGGGCGGCTGCTGTTTTTTTGTGCGCATATAAACACATGTAACCGTTTCCGCGTGTATCGCATACTATAGTATATTATTGGATAAAGACGGAGGGATTTCTATGTTTAACAATGTACTGCTCATATCGCTTTTCTGGTTTTTGGCAGTTATTGGCACAATCAGCATAATTGAGGCTATCGTCAATTGGGTTGTAAACTGCGGCAAAAAGAGCGGCGATATGTATGTAATGCTTACGGTTAAGAACCAGCAGGACAGCGTGGAAGGGCTTTTGAGAAGTGTTGTATGGCAAAATCTACATCGCGAAAACGGCGGCAATATACCGCAGATTGTGGTCATAGACCTGGGTTCTGTAGACGATACGCCGAATATACTAAGGCGTATAGCCGACGACTACAGCTTTGTACATATTACCGACCGCGAAGGATGTATAAGTTGGTTGAAGAAGATGGTAAATTAGCTTCAAGGGCTTGACAATGCTGCCAAGCCCGCCACCAAAATACTATAAAATTATGCAAATCAGTCCGCCGCTGCCTTCGTTTATGATGCGCTGCAGCGTCTCTTGCAGTTTGCGCTGTGCGTCGTCCGGCATACGAACAAGTTTGTTGTGCAGTCCTTCGTTCACCAGCTCGTGCAGCGATTTTCCGAATATATTCGAATCCCAAATCTTCTTGGGGTCGGAATCGAACTCCTGTAGCAGGTATGATACCAGCTCTTCGGACTGCTTTTCGGAACCGACGATTGGCGATACCTCAGTTTGGATATCGGCACGTATCATATGTATACTCGGCGCCGAAGCCTTAAGCCGCACCCCAAACCTGCTCCCTTGGCGCACAATCTCCGGCTCCTCAAGCTCAAGCTCGTCGATACCGGGCGACACAATACCATAGCCGCGCTCGTTTACCTCATGAAGCGCATACGCCACCTTGTCATACTCTCGCTTAACGGCAGATAGCTCGCAAATCATGCTGATAAGCGCATCCTCTCCATCTATCTTCAGCCCCGACATCTCGCCCAGAATCTGATAAAACAGCTCCTCGGGCGTGTTAACATCCAACACAACTGTGCCTACTCCCAAATCCATACCGTCTATACGCGCTGACTTCACAAACTCGTACCCTTCAAGCGCACCGCCCACTCCATGTACATCACGCACGCACCGCATACCGCCCATAGAGCCAACCACAGCATCGTACATGCCCGCCTTAAGCCAATGCGCCTCGTCCAGCGCGTCTATCCAGCGCGGCATACGCACATTAACCTCACGAAGCGGAAACTCAAACAGCACACTCTCTATAATATCGCTGATATTGTTGGTGCCAAGCATAGCACAGTTTACCGCCATAACCGTTACGCCATACTTCTCTTCAAGCTCCAGCCGCAGTTCTTGCGCCTGCTCGCCCATCGGGTTCACAGAATTCAGCAGTATAACAAACGGCTTGCCCATACCCTTAAGCTCGCTGATAACCCGCTCCTCCGCCTCAACATAGTCCTCGCGGTTTATATCGGTTATACTGCCGTCTGTTGTGACCACAAGCCCGATCGTAGAATGGTCGCAAATCACCTTTTTTGTACCAAGCTCCGCCGCCTCGTTAAACGGAATCTCCTTTTCATACCACGGCGTCTGCACCATACGCGGCATGTCGTTTTCCAAGTACCCCATTGCGCTGTCCACAATATAACCAACGCAGTCGATAAGCCGCACACGCATATGCGCATTCTCGCCAAGCGCAATATCTACGGCTTCATTTGGGATAAACTTCGGCTCGGTGGTCATAATCGTTCTGCCGGCGGCGCTTTGCGGCAGTTCGTCGCGCGCACGCTCCGCCTTGAACTCGTTGTCGATATTCGGAATAACCAGCGCGTCCATAAACTTTTTTATGAAGGTAGATTTGCCTGTACGCACTGGCCCTACTACACCTATATAAATATCACCTTGCGTGCGCTGCGCGATATCGGCATATATATCGTATCCCTGCATTTTGTTGCCTCCTCTACATTTTATCTGTATAGCAACCAAAAATATCTTCAAATTTTGATTACTATGGTATATGTATATGAGGCTTGTTTCGGTTTATACATAATACATAAAAAAAGATTCTCCACTGTAGCCTAACAGTAAAGAATCTTTTGTATATTGGCATATTGCCGCGTCATCTATCCACGTTTCGGCATCGCCGCCATAAACGCCGCAGCAGCAATATCGTGTATAGGCGACATTGCCGCGTGTTCAAACACATCCGGCTCTACTATATCGCCGCTTACCAGCATCTGCACATCACATTTTAAATCTAACAGTTTTTCGAAAAAGTCCCAACTGTGCGAAAATCCGACACAGTTGTCGCGCGGTCCATGCCCAAGCATAATCGGCGGCAAATTCGAGCGCAAGTAGGTAACAGGGCTTGCGATACGACACAGCTCAATATGTTCTTCTGCGGGACCGCCCAAAAACCGTTCGCGCGCAATATGCACCTCTGTCAGCATACTCGGCACTGTAGTACTCCACGCCGCAACGTCTGTAGGAGGGAAGTATGCAACAATAGCTTGCACATCATCAGGCTGATCCAGGTTCTGCGCGCCGTCACCCACAAAATCCGCCGTCACACCACCATAGGTATATTCGCTCATGCCGCCTGTCATGCCTGTCATAAGCGCCAGATGTCCGCCCGCGGAGCCGCCGAATACGCCTACACGGTTCGGGTCAATGTTGAACCGTTTCGCATTGGCGCGAACAAAGCGTACCGCCGCCTTGCAGTCCTGCAGCTGAGCGGGAAACGGCGCAACAGTCGACAGTCGGTAGTCGATGTTAAATATCGCGCATCCGGCATTGGTGATTACATCTAAAAATCTGCGATCGTCCACCCTGCTGCAAGCCTGCCACCCTCCGCCGTGGATGAATAATACGGCAGGATATGGACCCTCGCCGCCCTCCGGCAGCTGCACATCCATCATAATTTCATGTTCTCCGTGTTTCGCGTATACAACCTCTTCAAAAGCCATAGTAATCTCCTCCAAAATAATATTAATTATGATTATATATCATCTGCGTAGGATATACAATAGAAATGTATACGAATTCAGCGCGAATCTATTTTTTTCTTTTTTTGTAGTCTGCGCTGATTTTTTTGCCCCAATTATCAGGAATCGAAGCGCATGGAGCCGCGTATCTGAGTTCCGAAATCGCTTCGCTTACAACGCTATAGTTCAGCGCTATACCCTCGCTGTCGTTATGAAAGTTTTGCGCCCGATTTTTGCCGATGCCAAACCTGTCCGCAACATCTATGGCATCTATATTGGCGCCGAGGAAGATAAACTCCCAATCGTGTTTTTTCTTGCAGTTTTGAATCATCGACTTAATTTCGTCGCAGGAAAATTCGCGGCTTGCGTTTTCCATACCGTCTGTGGTGATAACAAACAAAACCTTTTTTGCTCGGTATTCTTCCGCTGTGTTTTTTTGAACGCTTTCAATCTTGTTTATTGTTTTTCCAACTGCATCGAGCAAGGCGGTATTGCCGCGAACAAAGTATTCCCGCCCTGTAATCGGATTAACCGCCTGTATATCTATACGGTCATGCAAAACCTCGTATTCGCCGTCGAACAACACGGTTGTGAGCCGACATTCGCCCTCCTCTTCCTGCTGCTTTTTCAGCATTGAGTTGAAGCCGCCAATGGTGTCGCTTTCTAGCCCGCCCATCGACCCGCTGCGGTCGAGGATAAATACCAGTTCTGTTGAGTTTGCTTTCATGTTTGTGTCCTCCATTCATTTATAGCATTTCGCTATATATTATGAATGAAGTATAACATAGGGGCAGCATCGCTTGGTCGCCCGCAAAGCGACAATTATATCTATAAGATTATCATACAAAATCCTACTTCGCTTCTTCGGTAAGTAATCTAATAGCCGCCTTATACTTTTCTGCTCTCGCAAATATTTTGGAATCAATTATCTCATCATACCTGCTTAAATCTGCATTGTGTTCCAAATCTGCGAGCTTAACAGCAATCGCCGCTGTGTTGTGGCTATCTAAAATATTTTGCACATAATCAAAATACGCAACTGAATCATCGTGCGTTAAAAGCCTGAGAACATCAATAACTGTGGTTGGTATCCCCATACCTGCCAGTTCATCAAATGTAATGTCTGTATCTTCAACAACGTCGTGGAGCAACGCCGCACAAGCGGCAATCTCGCTATCCATCTGCTCTGCAAGATGAATAGGATGGAAGATATACGGCACATCGGTTTTATCAACCTGGTGTTTATGTGCGTCAAAAGCAATGCGCATGGCTTTTTTTGTAAGTACTGTGTAAATCATAACATCACCCTCTCGTTTTTTTAATAGCTACGAACGATTATAACTTAGTATTGCCTCTGACCTCAATTCATCCTCCCAAAATCGGCTGGTCGTATTCAAACAGTACATTGTTTATCTCAAAAATATCGTACTTTTTCTGTGTGATAAAATATTCAATTATAACATCAAACACCACACTGCGCGAAATGGCGAATCCGGCTGTTTCGAGCAGATCGCGTGTTTCGGTAAGCGAAAGCTCAAGCGCCACCGCAAGGGCTATAATCGTCTTTTTGCTTGGCATATATCCCTTGCCTGTGCGAATTTTTGAAAACAGCTTACGGTCAATATTCGCGCGTTTGTAAATCTCTATATCGGTGCTGCCCTTGTCATCTATCAGACGGAGAAGCGTTGCGGAAAAAGGTTCGTCGAGCTGCACAATTATATTTTTAATTTTTCTGCTCTCAGCTGAAACCGTAGCTTGCTTTTCATGTTTCGGCGATTTTGGCTTTCGCTTCGGTTTTTCCTGCGCTTGCGGAATATACTGATTTGGCAGCGGGTAGTCTACAGACGGCGGCATAGGCAGATACGAAGGTTCGGTAAAATCTCTTTTTTCGCTTACTTCCGCGCTTTTCTGCTCGATATCAAAGAACAATCTGCTCGCGAGTGTGCGTTCATCAACATAGTTCTCGCCAATAAAAGCCTTTACCTCTCCGAGCAGCTCTTGCGAAAGCGCAAAAGAGGTCTTGCCTGAAATAACGAGCGACACCTCCATATCGTTGCTCATAAGCCATTCGCTTATCGCATTTGTCGCCAAGCTAAGCACTTCCTCTTTCGTATAACCGCAGGTATCGCCTGAAACCAGCGGGATTGCTATCGTTTTGCAGCCGCGTTTCTTTGCGATATCCAGCGCATTTGTATAGCACAAATGAAGCAGCGCTTCCTCGCCGCCTTTTTCGGCGCTGCAAACAGGGCTTGCTGTGTGGATTATATACTTTGCCGGCAGCGCAAAGCCTTTTGTAAGCGCAGCTCCGCCTGTTTGAATCGGCGCGAGTTTGCCGCAGGCTTTTTTAAGTTTCTTAATCCCCGCGGCTGCAAAAATTGCGCCGCAAACACCGCCGTCTGCTTCAAGCGGCGTATTTGCAATGTTTACAATTGCGTCAACATGCATTGTTGTTATATCGCTATAGGTAATTGTAAGAGGCATTTTATCTTGCTCCTTTGCGTTTATATACAACCATTATACCAACTGTTTCCGAAACTTTCAACCTCGAAATATTCAAAAAAAACTACAAATTCTCTGTGCTTTTGCGCCATACTATGATATACTATACAGCGTTGCAATTCACAAAAGGAGAACATACATATGAACTTAACCAAAAAACTAATCCTAATGGCAAGAAAATACTGGCGCACCATAGCGTTCGCGTCAATCGGCATAGTCGGCGCGGCACTGCTCACGCTTATAACCCCCGCCATCGTCCGTATGCTTACCCAAAAGCTCACAGATGGGCAGATGACGGTAAACACACTGCTCCTATACTCCGCAATCCTGGTTGGCGCATACCTTCTGCGGTCAGGATGCCGCTGGGTTGCGCTAGCGATCAGCCATGTTGCGGCTTGGAACTTTGTTGGCGAGCTTACCGCCAAGGTCTACGCGAAGCTGCAAACGCTGTCTATGAAATTCTACCAAGACAAGCAGACAGGCCAACTTATGAGCCGTATGATAAACGACACGCGCCAGACCGAAGTGCTGATCGCCCACGCGTTGCCCGATTTGATCAGCAATATCATCGTAATTATCGGCGTTGCCGTGCTTATCTTCACAATCGACCCACTGCTCGCCCTCATCACGCTAATTCCTGTACCAATCGTGTTTTGGGCAGGCACCTTCTTCTCCAAAAAGGTCGCTCCGCTTTTTCAGATAAACCAAGAAGTGCTTGGCGACTTAAACGCTATTGCGCAGGACAATCTTTCGGGTATAAAAGAGATACAGGCGTTTGGGCAGGAAGACCGCGAACTTAAAAAGATGCAAAAGCTGTGCCGCCACTACTCCGATGTGAATATCCGCGCCAACTACGCAAACGCGATATTCCATCCGGGCATCGAGTTTCTCACCTCGCTCGGAACGGTAATCGTAGTCGGAATCGGCGGATACCTTGCTATGCAGGGCAATATGTCTGTGCCCGATGTAGTCGGATTTCTGATGTACCTCGGTATCTTCTATCAGCCGCTTGCAGTATTGTCGAGATTATTCGAAGATGTGCAGGTATCATACGCGGGCGCGGTGCGGATATTCGAGGTTTTGGACGCAGACTCCGATGTGCAGGAAAAGCCGGATGCGATCACCTTGACAAATTGCGGCGGCAAAATCGCGTTCGACAACGTATCTTTTTACTATAACAAGGAAGAACCCGTGCTGTCCGACATCTCCTTCACAGCAAACGCGGGCGATATGGTCGCGATTGTGGGACCAACAGGCGTTGGCAAAACAACCATTGTTTCGCTTATAGAGCGATTCTACGACCCGCAGAGCGGATGCGTACGCATCGAGGGAATCGACATAAAGGATTTGACCCTGGAATCACTGCGCTCGCAGATATCCATGGTTTTGCAAGATGTCTTCCTGTTTAACGGCACTATCGCGCAGAATATCGCGTATAGCGCGAAGGATGCCACGCAAGAGCAGATAGAGGAAGCCGCGAAAATCGCCTGTGCAGACGACTTTATACGCAAAATGCCCAACGGGTATGATACCATCATCGGCGAACGCGGTGTACGGCTTAGCGGCGGGCAAAAACAAAGGCTCTCAATCGCGAGAGCCGTACTTAGAAATACACCTCTTTTGATTTTAGACGAAGCGACCTCCTCCGTCGATATGGAAACAGAACTCCAAATACAGCGCGCTATCGAAAACCTTGCCGGAAGCCGCACTGTAATCGTTATCGCGCATCGACTGTCCACCATTGTGCGCGCAAACCAGATTTTGGTGCTTGACAAAGGCGAGATTATTGAGCGCGGCAGTTTCGATGAGATTATGGCGCAGGATGGGGCGTTTGCGCGGTTGTATAAGCGGTAGGAATGGCAAAACAGATGTAGGGGCAAATCGCCCCTACATCTGTTTCAACAGTTATTTCTTCATCCGCTTTTTATTCTTCACAACTTCTATCGAGCTTTTGCGTCCGTTTATCACGCATCCGTCCATCGCTTGCAGCACAAGCTCCACGGCGTCCTTCGGCACTTCCACAAACGAGTAGTTATCGAGTACCTCAATCGAGCCGATACTCTTGCCCGACAGCCCGGATTCGCCCGCGATAGCCGCAAGCAGATGCCCTGCCGACACCCTGTCCTTCCTGCCAACGCTAACAATAAGGCGCGTCATGGATTCTTTTGGAAGCTCTATCTCATGTCCTCTGTCTTTGCTTTTTTCCCTATACGAAGAACCCTCTCTGTTTACACGAACCTTTTTTGAGCCGGAACGCCCGAATTCCGAACGCTCTCCTCTGTCGCTGTTTTGCCTTCTGTTCTCGCGCACAAAGTTCTCTTCCCTAACGTTCGCATCACCCGCGTTTTGATCCAACATCTGCAACAGCGCACACGCGATATCCACCGATGTGTAGTCATTTTCCAGCAGTTTGTCTACCACCGCTTCGTATTTTTGGAACGCTTTCGCTTCTAATGTCTGCGATATCTGCTCTATCAGCTTCTCGTTGCGTATCGCCTCGACCTCGCTCACCGTTGGCAGCTGCTTCAATCCAATCTTCGTCTTAATATAACGTTGGATATCACGCAATGCAAAAATCTGCTTGCGCCCGCATACCAGAGTATGCGCAACGCCGCTCTTGCCCGCGCGACCTGTTCTGCCTATACGATGCACATAATATTCCTCGTCCTGCGGGATATCGAAGTTAAACACCGCATCTATATCGTTTACGTCTATCCCGCGCGCCGCAACGTCTGTAGCGATCAGGATATCGCATGCGCCTGCCTTAAACATGTCCATCACATGCGTTCGTGCCTGCTGTTTCATATCGCCATGCAAGCCGTGCGGTGTGTATCCGCGCACCATCAGCTCGCTCACAAGCTCGTCTACCATACGCTTTGTGTTGCAGAAGATAACCGAGCGGTTAGGGTTATGGTAGTCCAGCAGACGGCTCAGTGCTTCTATTTTTCTGCCGCTTCCCACTTCGTAGTAATACTGCTCTATACTCGGCACTGTAAGCTCATGATGCACAATTTTTATCATCTTCGGGTCGGTCTGATACTGCTTTGTTATCTTGATGATTTCGGGCGGCATTGTCGCCGAAAACAGGATTGTCTGCCGCTCGGCGGGCACATCCTGCAAAATCGTTTCGATATCCTCGCGAAAGCCCATATTCAGCATCTCATCCGCTTCGTCGAGCACAACCATCGACAGGTTTTGCAGCTTCAGCGTCCTGCGGCGCAGATGGTCCATCACACGCCCCGGTGTGCCGATTACGATACTCGCACCCATTTTAAGCGCACGAATCTGGCGGTCTATCGGCTGCCCGCCGTAGATAGGCACAACGCTGATACCATGCTTATACTTCGCGAACTTGCGTATCTCCTCGCACGCCTGCACCGCCAGCTCACGCGTTGGGCAAAGGATTAGCGCCTGTGTTGTGTTCCTCAGCTCTTTGTCAATCTTTTCTATTACAGGAATCCCAAATGCGGCGGTTTTTCCCGTTCCTGTTTGGGAATGCCCTATGATATCGTTGCCGTCCATGATAAGCGGTATGCTCTGCGTTTGAATCGCTGTTGCTTCCTCAAAGCCCATCTCCGAAACAGCTTTTTTTACCTCTTCCGATATTGGAAGAAGCGAAAATTGAATTCTTTCCATTAAATTTCCTCGTTTTTTCTATATAATTTATTAATGCAACTTATATTATACCGCATTCCCCCTGCTATTTCAATTAAAGTTTTCGTATTTCGCCCAATAATACCCATCTGCACAATAAATTCCTCTTCTTTTTTCGTTTTTATTGCAACTTTACATATATCATGCTATACTTAAACACGTAAACCTGTACAAAATAGATATGGAGGACTGAAAATGAAATATACAAAATTCACCAAATGCACAGCCGCGTTATCCATTTGTCTCATCATGCTTCTATCGGGCATTACCTATGCGGCGGAGCCTGTTGTGCAACCAACTACAATCCCCGGCGAATACAGCGTTGGCGCGCAACCCTTCCCTGCCGCCGCATCCATTATAGCGCGGCCTGCGCAGACGCTTCCTGTTTACGGATTATACACATGGGGCTACGAGTATATGCAAAACCGCGAGAATATAAAAAACGTGGGTTGGAGGAGTGTGCGTCTTGCCGGCACCATAACAGATGAATATATGACCGCGCTCGCCCAGGACGGTATGGAGGTGATGGTAACGGCGGAGATGAGCGTTATGACACCCGGTCTGTCCATCTCCCGAAACGATTACGCGTCGGACGAGGTATATATCCAAACGTATGTGGCGGAGATTCAAAAACTGCTCACGCGATATGGTCCAAACGGCACATTTTTCAGCGAAAACCCAACTGTGCCATACAGACCAATCCTGTTTGTGGAGATACTAAACGAGCCGAACTTTCATTATATGATACGCGACCGCGAACCTCGCCCGGAGGTCGAAGCAGAGCGTGAAGCCCTTTATGCCAAGGTTCTTACAGCGGCATATAAGGCTGTAAAGGCGTCGTGGTCTGAGGTTTCTGTTATCGGCTTTGCGGCAGGCGGTGCAAGCGCGGGCGATGTGCGATTCTTTCAGAACGTCTTGAAAAAGGATGCTGATATTATCAAGAACTTTGATATATGGTCTACCCACCCATACATAACGCCTGTTTCGCCCGGCGCAAACAAAATAGAAGGCTGGGGACGCTATTCCATCGCAAGCACGATGCAGACCAACCGCGAAATGATGAAAAAAGTCGCCGATAAGCCCGTTTGGTTTACCGAAATCGGCTGGCAGATATCACAGGCGGACGGCGGCAGATACAATATTTGGGATACTCCGGTACCGCCGCTTCTGCAAGCCGCATATGTTACAGAGATGTATGCAATCGCCATGCGTTTGGGCGTAGAGCGCACGCATATTATGTTTGCGACAGACACCGACGGCTTCAACGGCGGATTCTTCCTACAAGACAAGTCATGGCGCCCGTCGGCGTATGCTGTGCAAAACATGATATCGCTTATGCCGAATCCGAAGCTCACAGGCGTTATACACGACGGCGCGGACGGCACATACGCATATAAGTTCCTGGCGGATACCACCGATGCGTCGGCGAACGACGTCACAATGGTGTGGAATGTGGGCGGCGCAAAAACCATAACCCTGCCATGGGGCGAGCCTACCGCTTTGGTGTATGATATGCTCGGAAGCGAACAGGTTATAACGGCTACCGGCGGCAATATTACGCTTGATATCGGTGCTTGCCCGATGTATGTTACAGCCAACGACAATCCGTTTGTCACATCGCTAATCTTCGAAAACAGCTGCTATACCGCAGAAGTGAGCGGCGCAATGTCCGGCGCAAATACCGCAGATGCGATTTTAGTGGTTTATCAGGGTACATGCCCGATGTATGTTGCGAAACAGACTATCAGCAACTCGAATCCGGCAGTAACACTGAATATCCCTGTTGACGGCGATACATACAACGCGAAGCTGTTTGTGTGGGACAGTATTAACACCATGCGCCCGCTGATAAAACCCGTTGTTTTGGATTAATTTAGATATGTATAATTTAGAAAGGTTGTGTTTTTATGTTAAAAAATATTTCACCGCTTATTTCTCCCGAACTGCTGAAAATACTCGCGGAGATGGGTCACGGCGATATGATTGTGCTTGCCGACGGCAACTATCCTGCGGCGAGCAGTCCCGCGAAGCATATCGTACGCGCCGACGGTATTGGCGTGCCGGCGCTGCTAGAGGCGATCCTGCCGTATTTCCCGCTGGATACCTTTGTTGAGCAGTCCGTCTCGCTAATGGCTGTTGCCGCATGCGACGATTACACCCCCGAGCTGTGGGCTGTGTATGAGGACTCGTTGGCGCAGAACGGCGTATGTAAGAACAGGATTGAGTTTTTGGAGCGTCATGCATTCTACGACAAGGCTGCGCAGGCGTATTGCGTGGTTGCCACAGGCGAGCGCGGACGTTACGGCAATATTATGCTGAAAAAGGGCGTTGTGGAGGCGGATGAAGCATAAATAGTAGGGGCAGACCTTGTGTCTGCCTTTTTTTGTGCTTAACATCCCTTCCGATACCACAACGCTATCAGTTCGTCCAATTCCCTGCTCTTTTTAAGAATCTCATCTTTGTCTGCTTCTTCGTCCATCATCTTATTCAGTTCTGCTCTTTTCGCTTCGATTGCTTTTTTTAGGTCATCCATAATCTACTCTCCTTCTCTAATATGATGTACCCTCCTATTTTATGATGAATTATTATGAATGTCAAGAATAAAATATGAGAAAATATCATTAGAGGTGATATTTTGAAAAACATCAAACTAATTCGAATAACGAACGAACTTACCCAGCTGAATGTGCAGATGAAGACAGGTATCGACCAAAGTATTTTGTCGAAATACGAAAGGGACGAGTATATGCCTACAACAGAAAACTTGCTGATACTAGCGAAATTCTATAATACCAGTCTTGATTACTTGATGGATTTGACAGATGTGAAAGAGCCTTATCCGCGGAAAAAATAATATGAAGCATGCAATAGGAGATTCCGGGTCAAGCCCGGAATGACATGCGGCGTAATACATATCTTCCCATACACAAAAAATCGTTTTTACAGCTCTAGCTTTTTCATTTCCACTATGGTATAATTATTTGCAAGACACTCAACAACAAAATTTCAGAACGGAGACAATCATATGCAATACTTAATCGGACTCGACAATGGCGGTACTATGACAAAGGCGGCTGTGTTCGACACATCGGGCAGGGAAATCGGCGTGGCATGGCGGCAAACACCGATGCTCACACCCAAACCGGGCTACACCGAGCGCGATATGGAGCTACTGTGGAATATGAACTGCGAATGTATCCGCGAGGTGCTTTCCGCCCATAATATAGCGCCCGAGCAGGTTGCAGGGCTGGCTATCGCAGGACACGGCAAGGGGCTGTACCTTTGGGGCAAGGACGACAAGCCCGCGTATAACGGCATTATATCTACCGACAACCGCGCGTGGAAGTATCCCGAAAAATGGCGCAAAAACGGCGTTTTCGATGCGCTGTATCCCAAGCTGTGCCAGCAGATTCTGCCGGGACAGCAAGCGTCGCTCCTCGCATGGATGAAGGAGCATGAGCCGAGCGTGTATGGCAATATACAGTGGGTATTTTCTGTGAAGGACTATATCCGCTTCCGCCTCACAAACGAGGCATACAGCGAGGTGACCGATATCTCCGGCTCCGCGCTTATGAACGTGCGCGATGCATGTATCGACGGTGAACTGCTCGGCGAACTCGGCATCGGCGAGGTTACAGACCGTATCCCGCCACTGCGCTATTCCTCCGACTTCTGCGGAGCGATAACAGCGGACGCTGCGGCGAAAACAGGGCTGAAAGAAGGCACTCCTGTAGCAGGCGGCATGTTCGATATCGACGCGTGCGCGATCGCGATGGATGTGACCGACCCCGAGCAGCTCTGCACGATTACAGGCACATGGACAATCAACGAATTTATAGCAAAACAGCCCGCTATAGGCACAGAAATCTCCATGAACTCGCTGTATGCGATACCGGGATACTACCTCATAGAAGAATGCAGCGCCACAGGTGCGGGCAACCTCGAATGGGCACTTGAGCATATCCGGCTGGACTGCCCCGAAGGTAAAAAGCCGTATGTATACTCCGACGAGCTTGTTGAAGCGATCGACCCCGCCGAGTGCGACATATACTTCCTGCCGTTTTTGTACGGTTCAAACGACCATGCTCTGGCAAAGGCGAGCTTTGTGGGGCTTACAACATACCACAGCTCGGCGCATATGCTTCGTGCGGTGTATGAAGGCGCGGCGTTCTCTGCGAAGATGCATATCGACCGCCTGCTGTCTGTGCGCAAGGCTCCTGCTGCTATACGTCTTGCGGGCGGCGTTGCCAATTCGAAGATGTGGGTGCAGATGTACGCCGATATCATAGGTCTGCCGATTGAGACTGTGACAGGTGTGAAAGAGCTCGGTGCGCTGGGCTGTGCTATGGCGGCGGCTGTGGCGGCAGGTGTATATAAAGACTATGTTGAGGCGGCAAAAGCGATGGTTAAGGTAGCCGCACCTGTACTGCCAAACCCTGAGCGCAGTGCGCTGTATCAGGCGAAGTATGCGAAATATACGGCTGTACGTACGGCGTTGACTGAGGTATGGGATAAATTTGAGGTATAAGGAGAACATAAATGACTACATATAAACTCGGGCTATACGAAAAAAGTATGCCAAACGACTACTCTATCCGCCGCAAGCTCGACGAAGCGCGTATGGCGGGATACGACTACCTCGAGCTGTCTATCGACGAGACGGACGACAAGCTCGCAAGGCTGGAATGGACGGCGTCCGACTGCAATGCACTTCGCGTTGATATGGCGGAGTCTGGTGTGCCAATCAAATCCATCTGCCTTAGCGGACACCGCCGCTTCCCGCTTGGCGACCCGGACGCAGACGCACGCGCGCGCAGTTTGGATATGATGGAAAAGGCGGTAAACCTCGCGGCGGCGCTTGGTGTGCGCATTATCCAGCTCGCGGGCTACGATGTGTATTACAAGGATTCGAGCGACGATACGAAGGCTTGGTTTTTGGAAAATTTGAAGAAATCCGCAGATATGGCGGCACGTGAAGGCGTGGTTTTGGGCTTTGAGACAATGGAAACGCCGTTTATGGATACTGTGGGCAAGGCGATGAAGTGGGTAGACGCGGTGCAGTCGCCGTATTTGCAGGTGTATCCCGATATCGGCAACCTCACCAACGCGTCGCTGATATACGGCACAGATGTGTCCGCCGATATTATGCTCGGCAAAGGGCATATCGCGGCGATGCACTTAAAGGAAACCATACCGGGGCACTACCGCGAAATCGGCTACGGCGAAGGGCATGTCGATTTTGTAAGCGGTATAAAAACCGCATGGGCGCTGGGCGCGCGCATGTTTGTGGGCGAATTTTGGCACATGGGCGAAGCGGATGTACCGGGCGTGTTGCGCGGAAATTGTGAGTTTTTGAGAAATGCGATTGGTGCGGTGATTGGGTAATATAACCGGGCAGACACAAGGTCCGCCCCTACAAAATCATATGCAAAAACCACAAAGCCCTTATCGGATTTCTCCGATAAGGGCTTTGCTATATGCAACTCTCCCCTACTCAACCACAATCCCACTAACCGCGCACTCATACGCCGCGCAAAGCGGTACCATGTCCGTATCCCACGCCATCACCTTAACCGTATTGGTCGGCTTCGACGCAAACGCAGATGTTGGCGTGTAGCCAAAACGCAACATCTTGTCGTCGCCCGCATTCACTGTCTGCGGTATGCTCTGCACATCCAGCAGCTTCGTTCCATCGTATACCGCAACTATAAAGTTCACGCTCTTCGCTCCCGTAAACGTGTTTTTCACATTCGCCGCAATACTGTATGTCCCGCTCTTGCTAATCTTGAGGTTCGACACCGCAAATTCAGGCTCCGCCGCGGGTTCGCCATCGAAGTATATTCTGTCTGCCGCACGAAGCAGTTCGTCGGGCTTTTCTCCATACTCCGTGTCGTCCCAATCCTTATACACCGACACCTCCACATAATCGCCCGAAGCGAGGTTGCTCGGCAAGTCGAACGTAAACTCCCTTTCCACATTACACGGAAGGTCGGGCGCTGTTTTCAGACCCAAATACCACATCTTGTCTTCTGCAGTCTTCGGAACCTCCCTAAGCCACCAATCCGCGCGGATATTATAGGTCGGGTCATTGTTTAAAACATCCTCAACCCACGGTTTAAGTACATAGTTATACTTCGCCAGTTCTTCCGCCTTGGCGTTGTTGTTGCTGATGCCGCTAAACGAAACGTCGAGACTGCACTCATTTACAAGATAGAGCCGCATCTGCTCTAAGTATTCATTCACAGGGTCGCTGTAGTATTCCTGCGGCGTTATATACCTCGGAAGCGGGGCGAGCTGGGCTTGCGGCGCAGCTGTTTTAAGGTTGCCGTCCTTGTCATACACCTCCGCCACAACCTTGACATCCTGTGCCCTGGTGGTATAATTCGCAAAATTCACCATAACCGTAAGCTTTTCGCCCGCGTCTGCGAGGTTATATATACGATTTTCATTTCGCTTTCTTCGTTCATAGCTAACCTCCGTTTCGCCCGAACCCTTCGCAGGCTTGCCGTCGGCGTTATAATACACAACACTGCCCGCGCTCGGGATATCCAGCTCTTCCAGCATAATAGGCTCGTGGATATCGTGCGAAGGCTGGTTTTCCTTCTCTCTGTCATACCGAAGCGCGCCATACATCTTACCCACGCCCATCCGGTTGTTGTTGTAGGTAACGTTTGTGAGTATAAACGGATACCCGCCGATCGCCGAACCGTAGCCGCCGCCGTTATACCAATTATACTGTATATCCATGTTCGTAGCATCGCCGAAGTTCAG
>JGI994J12354_10002799_pt1 | contig 16667 bp, 15 predicted proteins | sample IntmicLarv3ML3BL_FD_12354 | JGI IMG/M metagenome (IMG submission 12354) | reverse complement strand
GCTCATGCTCCCATAAAAACTCACATTCGATATTAAGAAAACATTCCTTAATTCGCGGTGCATTGACCTTTGCGGCTTTTTCCGCTGTCAAGCCGGCAACAGTGATTTCATCCGCTTCAAATTCATTATTCCCAATAGTTTTCACACATCGGTCATATATGTCATATGTCGGGAAGTTCAACACGCAAGCTCCTGTTTCTTTCAATGATTGATACATATGCCCGCCTTTGGGAACTGCGCCCAAAATACAGACAAATTCATCCTTTCCACCACCCACAAAACTCGCCCACGATTGCAAACAAGCATTTTCTTTCCCATTGCTTTTCCACCCTGTAACAACGAACACCAATGAAGGTATAGCCGTAAGAAAACCCTGCCATGTACACCATGGTTCGGTATATTTTTCGGGTCTTGCAGAGAAATCTTTTTTCATAAGACAATCACTCCTACATTAACTTAAAAATAGTTTTGAGCAGTTCGCTGCAAATATATTTTCACGACCCACGCCACCTGTATGTCAAGACAAAGACATAAATTAAATTTAATAATTCATGTCACGATACTTCTCAGCAAGGGCGGCATAAAATGTAACCCATTTGTTTTCCGCGCCGACCTTACCAAAAGTACAAGGCTGTTTTGATAGCGTTCCGTCCAGCGGGAGTCTACCGCTTTCATCTTTGCGATTGTTCAACAAATCCCATGCTTCTTGCATTGCGGGGGAATTGCCCGCACCTAAGACGGATAAGGCAGCAACCGTCTGCATAAACCCCATACGCATAGGCTCTGCAGGAAAAAAATTATCAACCAAACGCCAACCAAACCGACCTTCATCGAATTTTGTTGCTTTGTCGGATGAATAAAACACATCACGTTTCAAAAAATAGTTCACCAATGCATCAGTATTCTGCGGTAAAAAACCATTTAATTTGCATTCAGAATATAATAAAACACCTGCTATTGTAGCTTTGTAACAGCTCTTGCGTTCAGGCTTTTTTTCAAGCTTCATTTTGCACATAAATCCGCCGTCAAAGAGTTGTTTTTTCGAAAACTTTTTGATTAAGTCCATAACATCAGTTCGTTCGTGATACCCCAACATAACCAGTGCTCTAAGCGTAAGACCGGAGCTACAGCCGACCAAATCATTTCCCTTCTCCGCGGCTTGCAGCTCCGCAACAGTATAGTCAACAAATCGGTCTAATCGTTCGTCCTTTTGCATTCCGAGTTCAGCAAATGCGGTTAAATACCTAAGCCCATTATGTACGCCCCAATCTTTGCGCCATAATCCGTTTTCGTCTTGTTTATCAAACATTCTTAAAATCGGCTTTTGCCGCTGTACCAATTCATAAATATTTCTACTTTCTACCGGAGATAGTCCACTGATTTTAGTCATTGTACGATATTTTATTGCAGGGTTATTGTCTTCAAGCAACCAATCCATTACACTATTGTTCATTCTTAACCCTCACTTTTTATATTCAAATTTCACGACCTGCGCCACACCCACGCAACTATCCCCGCACGCACAACTCATTCCACGGTAAAAAGCCCCGCCGAAAGATACCGCTCGCCTGTGTCCGGCAGCAGAACGACAACTGTCTTCCCCGCGTTTTCCGCCCGGCTTGCAAGAATTGTCGCAGCATATAAAGCCGCACCTGAGGAAATGCCGGACAACAGACCCTCCGTTTTCGCCAGCAACCGTGCCGCAGCGATGGCAGACTCATCCGGCACCCTGATAATTTCGTCCACAATAGCAGCGTTGAAAACAGGCGGCACAAAGCCCGCACCGATACCTTGAATCTTATGCGGCCCGGCAGCTCCGCCGGACAGGACAGGTGAGCGTTCAGGCTCCGCTGCAACAATTTTTATTGCAGGGCTTTGCGCTTTGAGGCCTTCACCCACACCCGTAACCGTTCCGCCGGTGCCCACGCCGCCCACAAAAATGTCAAGCTGCCCGTCTGTATCCCGCCAAATTTCCGCCGCTGTTGTTTCTCTGTGTACCTTCGGATTGACCGGGTTTTCGAATTGGCCGGGGATAAAAGAGCCGGGTATTGAGGCGGCAAGCGCCGCCGCCTTTGCAATGGCGCCCTTCATGCCTTCTGCGCCGGGGGTCAACACAAGCTCCGCACCCAAAGCGGCAAGCAGACTCCGCCGTTCGACACTCATGGTGTCCGGCATTGTCAGGATAAGACGATAGCCCCGAGACGCCGCAACAAAGGCAAGTCCGATGCCGGTGTTACCGCTGGTTGGCTCAATGATAACACTGCCGGGCTTTAAAACACCCCGCGCTTCTGCGTCGGCAATCATGGCAAAACCTACCCGGTCCTTCACACTGCCCAGCGGATTGAAGGCCTCCAGCTTCGCAATAATTTTTGCACCTACAGCGCAGTGCGCGTTGTAACGCGTAAGCTCCAAGAGGGGTGTGTTCCCGATTAAATCCGTCAGGCTTTTTGCGATCCCTGCCATATGTAGCGCCTCCCTATAATAAACTGTATATTTGATTCTTAACTTATTATTTTACCAAAAGAAACTATAAAAAACAATAGTACTAAAGAAGTTTTTATAGTATAAATCCACACAAACTGCAAAATATGGTATTTTGCGCAGTTTTTGCGAAAAATCGGGTTAATGTAAAGCAATTTCACTTTACTTCATGGAATATTCAGAGAAGATTCATGAAAATATGCGTCAATCACAACAGAATTAACCATGTAAAGTAAATATGCATTACAGTGCAAATTTCTGCAAAAAAACTGCCCCTACGCCAATAATACACGTAAGGGCAGCAAAAACACTACTTGGAATCGGACGGAACGGAAAAGGACGCGCCACACTGCAAATTGTCAATATCAACGCGAGTCAAAGCCCCCGCATGCTCGCCGTCAATGGTCCAGTCCGTGGGCTTTTCAAAGAGGAAGGTCAGCTCCTTCGCCTTAAAGAAATGGACATACCGCTCGTCATATTCATGGCGGGTTAAGCTTCGGATAATGCCGCTAAAGGCGGCGGCGTTCTCCGGGTTGCGAACAAGGAGCACCTCAAATTGCCCGTCGTCAAAGGAAACCTCACGGTCAAGAAATTTCATAACGCCGCCCACAACCGAAGAGTTCGACACGCTGCAAAAAACAAATTCACCCGAAATTTCCCGCCCGTCAGCAATCACAGTAACCTTGTGCGGCACAATTTCAAAAACGCTGATTGCGCTTAGGAAGAAGTACGCCATACGGCCAATCAGATTCTTCAGCCACTGGGGCGTGCCGTAAGCAACCTTTGCAAAAGCGCCGAAGGACGCCACATAGGAAAAATATTGTCCATTGTTGAAGACACCGATGTCATGCTTGCGAATCCTGCCGCCTGTGGCTACGCGGATGGCCTCTTTCACCTTCACAGGCAGGTGCAAAGCATGAGCCAGGTCATTGGTTGTGCCGCTGGGGATATACCCAAGCGGGCAATCAATACCCGCCTGCAACAGCCCCGTAATCACCTCGTTTAAAGTGCCGTCGCCGCCGCAGCAAAGAATTCGGTCCACCTCGGCACCGTACTTTTTCACAACCTCCGAAGCGTCGCCGCGCTTTGCTGTGGAAAAGGCCATGACCTTATAGCCGCTCTGGCACAAGGTGTCCACAATCTGATACATATAAAGCTTGGCTTTTTGCAAGCCTGCAACAGGATTGATTACCAATAAAACTGTCTTTTCAAGCATACGCGTCACCTCAAATCACGAAGCGTTATTCTATGGGCACGTCCGTCATTCCGGCCCCCCGAGCCGGAATCTCCTGCTGTAAACTTCTATTAAGGAGATTCCGGGGCAAGCCCGCAATGACGAAAGGGGTGCACGTTGTCCATGCACTGTTTACAAGTACAGTATATACCATTTATTCGGCATTTGCAAATTGACTTTGATACAAATTTGCATAAAATCCGCCTGCTTTTAGAAGCGCTTCATGATTCCCCTGCTCCACAATGTCGCCGCCTTTCATTACCAGAATCAGGTCGGCGTTTCGAATGGTGGACAGTCGGTGGGCGATAATAAAGCTTGTGCGTCCCTGCATTAAGTGATCCATGGCCTTCTGAATCAGCAACTCTGTCCGGGTGTCAACCGAGCTTGTGGCCTCGTCCAAAATCAGAATCCGCGGATCTGCAAGCACGGCCCGCGCAATGGTAAGAAGCTGCTTTTGCCCTTCGGAAACATTGCTTGCTTCCTCGTTTAGCTCCATACGGTAGCCTTTTGGCAGTGCCCTGATAAAATGGTCAGCCTGCGCAACCTTGGCTGCGGCAAGCACCTCCTCGTCGGTTGCATCCAGCTTTCCATAGCGGATATTGTCGGCAATGGTGCCGTTATAAAGCCAGGTATCCTGCAGCACCATGCCAAAAGCACCGCGCAGCGCGTCCCGTGAAAAGTCGGTGATTGCATGTTCGTCTAAAAGAATACGCCCGCCGTTTAAATCATAAAAGCGCATAAGCAGCTTGACGATTGTCGTCTTTCCTGCGCCTGTTGGTCCAACAATAGCAATCTTTTGCCCCGGAAGAACCTTTGCGGAGAAGTCCTTAATGACAGGCGTATCCTCTACATATTGGAAGGCCGCATTCTCAAATTGCACCTGACCGGAAATCTGCACACTGCCGTTGGCAGCGGCTTCGCCTCGCGCCGCAATTTGCAAGGCATTTTCTGCGTCGGCAGGCTCTTCAGCTTCCTCAAGGAAGGCGAAAATACGCTCGGCAGATGCAACCATCAGCTGCAGCGAGTTGGAAATCTGCGACACCTGTAATATCGGCTGCGTAAACTGGCGCATGTACTGGATAAAGGCTTGAATATTACCGATACTCATCGCACCGCTTGCCGCCAGTGAGCCGCCCACAACGCAGATGACAACATAGCCGATATTGCCGATAATGTTCATAATCGGCATCATAAGTCCGGAGAGGAAGTTGGCCTTCCAAGCCGAACGGTAGAGGGAATCATTGCTTTCCTTAAAGTCCGCAAGCGCCCGCTCCTCGCCGTTGAAGGCCTTGACAATCATGTGACAGCTGTAGGTTTCCTCCACAAAGCTGTTGACTTCCCCAAGGTTTTTCTGTTGATTTACAAAGTGCTTTTGTGACAACTTCACCACAAAGGCCACCGCAAACATAGAAACCGGCAGCGTCACAAGGGCGATAAGCGTCATTTTCCAGCTGATAGTCAGCATCATAACAAGAATGCCGATGATGCCTGTTATGGAAGTAATAATCTGCGTAATACTCTGGTTTAAGCTCTGGTTTATGGCGTCCACGTCATTGGTAATGCGGGAAAGAACCTCGCCGTTTGTCACTCTATCATAATATGAAAAGGGAAGCGCGTGAATCTTGTCGTTTATCTCTCCCCGCATGCGATAAGTGACCTTATTGGACACCTTGGTCATAATAAGCCCCTGAATAAACTGGAAGAGGGCACTGAAGAGGTACAGACCAACAAGCCAGAGTAAAATCTTACCGATTGCACCGAAGTCAACGCCGTCGGAGGTTCCCATGACCGTACCCATAATACCTTCAAAAAGCTCTGTCGTCGCCTGCCCCAGAATTTTGGGACCGAGTATTGAGAAAACCGTGGCACAAATGGCAAAAAGAAAGACGAAAGCAACCGCTATTTTATAGCTGCCAAGATAGCGCAGCAGCTTTTTCACTGTGCCGCGGAAATCCTTGGCCTTTTCAACAGGGGCACCGGCACCGCCCCGCGGACCGCCCATCATGCCGCCCATCATACCTTTGCGCTGTCCTGCAGGACGTACTTTTTCATTAGACATTTTCAAGTTCCTCCTTTGAAAGCTGTGAGGACGCGATTTCGTAATATTCCTTGCAGGAGGAAAGAAGCTCTTTATGAGTGCCCTCCCCTACTATGCGGCCGTCATCCAGCACATAAATACGGTCGGCATGCAAAATCGTGCTGACCCGCTGGGCGACGATAATGACCGTACTGCCCTTGGTCGTTTCGGAAAGCGCCTTGCGCAGTGCGGCGTCTGTCTTAAAATCCAGCGCCGAAAAACTGTCGTCGAAAAGGAAAACATCCGGCTTCACCGCCAAGGCACGGGCAATGGAAAGCCGCTGCTTCTGTCCGCCGGACACGTTGCCGCCGCCCTGGGCAATGGGGGCGTCGAAACCCTCCGCCTTTTCGGTAATAAAGTCCTCCGCCTGGGCAACCTTTGCGGCAAGCTGCATATCGGCCGCCGAAAGAGCTTCACTGCCGTAGGCAATATTGCTGGCAATTGTGCCGGACATCAGGACGCTTTTTTGCGGCACATAGCCAATGTAGCTGCGCAGTTCTTTTTGAGAGAGTGCCGCAACATTTACACCGTCAAGCAGCACTTCGCCGGACGTAGCGTCATAAAAGCGGGGAATTAAGTTTAAAAGAGTTGACTTGCCTGAGCCGGTTGAGCCGATGATTGCCGTTGTTTCGGCAGGGTTCGCCGCAAAAGAAATGTCGGTGAGGGCGTCGTCGTCCGCACCCTGATAGCGGAAGGACACATTTTTCAGCTCAATCTTGCCGCGATGGGTGTCCGCAATACTGACAGGGCTTTCGGGGTCAAGAATTGTCGGCTCTGTATCAAGCACTTCGGCAATACGGGTCAGGGAAACCATGGCCCGCGGAATAAAGATAAACATCATGGCAATCATCATGAAGGACATCATAATTTGCATTGCGTATTGCATAAAAGCCATCATATCGCCCACCTGCATCTGCGACTGCGCCACCTGGTGGGAGCCGACCCAAATAATCAGGATACTCAAACCGTTCATAAAGAACATCATGATTGGCATGATAAAGGTCATGGTTCTGTTGACAAACAGCGTGTTTTTCGCAAGGTCTTTGTTCGCACCGTCAAAGCGCTTCTTCTCAAAGCCGCTTGTGCCAAACGCACGAATAACCATCAGGCCGTTTAAGGTTTCCCGCGCAACCAGATTCAGACGGTCAATAAACTTCTGCATAGCCGTAAATTTCGGCAGCGCAACAATCAGAACCACTGCAATAAGCAGGAAAATAAAGCCCACAGCCAAGGCAATAATCCAGCCCATGGAAACCGACTGTTTAAGCGCCATCAAGATACCGCCAATACCCATAATCGGCGCGTAACAAATCATGCGAATGCCCATTGTAAGGAGCATTTGCACCTGGGTAATGTCGTTTGTGGAGCGGGTAATTAAGGTTGACGTTGAAAATTTGTCATACTCGGCACCGGAAAACTGCGACACTTTTGCAAAAATATCGTGGCGCATGTTTTTCGCAACCCCTGCCGCAATACGGGAGGAAAGCAGGCTCACAAGAACCGTTGCGATACCGCTTAACAGCGCGATAAGAAGCATGAGGAGACCCACGTGAATAATGTAATCACGCTGTATCATGGCGGTATCCGCACCCAGCTCCTCATAGAACATGGCTACAAGCCGCGAGCCGCTTTGCTCCCGAACCATGGGGTCAAGGTCAAAAGCTTGACGCCGCGCATCAGCAAACGCATCGGACGGCAGCTGTGAAAGCATTGGCAGCAGCTCATAAGCCTTTGTGATATCAATGGATTCGAGGGTTTGTACTTCAGCGTCCTCCCCGGAGGCAACCATGTCAGGCGGCACATCTGCATCGGCGGGAAACTCCATGCCCGCGGGCGGCGCTGTATGTACCTGCTCCTGCTGGAAGTAAATCATTGTCCAAACCGCTGTGCCAAAGGCTTTTTCAAGCTTTTCAATTGTTTCAACCGGCAGGTCTGCCTTCTTTAAGATATACGCAGCCTTTTCACCGGCCAGCGGAAAGGTTTTTTCAATAGCTTCAAAATCCTCCGATTCCGAAATCGGCTCATAGGCCGACGTAAAAAGCATCAAATCCTCCGCAGTCATAAAAGTTGACATAAAGCGGTAGCCATTTTCCGAAATGGCCGTGGGAATCCCCTCTTCAATGCCGCCCTGCTGGATGCCCACATTCACAATGTCCGACATATAATTGGGCAGGTTTAAGTCGCACATCGACTGCAAAAAGAGCAGCGCAACGGCAAAGAGCAGCCCCAACAAAAAGGGCTTTAAATATTTCGCAAGTTTTTTCATAAATACTGTAACCTTTCTGACTCATTTTTAGTAAAATTATTCGGCAAGCATAATGCTCTCGGAAATATCTGCAAACTTATTAAATAAATCAATCAGATTGCGCATGTTTTCCTCTCCGAATTTGGATGTCATTTCAGCACCCAAAAGCTCTGTCTTTTTTGTGACCTGCTTTGCAACCGCCCGCCCTGCCATAGTAAGCGACAGGGTAAACCGCCGACGGTCGGTGGGGTCAATCTCACGGCACAGATAGCCCTTTTTCTCAAGGGAATTTAGCAGCTGCGAAATAGCCGGCTTTGTCACGTGCATCTCCTGATACAAGTCGGTGGCAAAGCAGGATTGCTCCGGGGCGGCGTGACTCCTTGCCACATGGTTTAAGACCATCAGCTCCCCCATGTGAAGGTCCGAGCCGCCGCAAAGGACCATTCCAACCTTCTTAAAACGCAAGAATGTGTTCATCAACTCAAAAACTGTTGCTTTGTCCATTTTTTTCATCCTCCATGAATCAGTATTCCCTTCATGGTCACTTCCATTCCTTTTCCGGGGAATACTTCACTGCTTAATAGTTTAACACTTAACTATTTTTCAGTCAAGGGAATTGAGCGGAGATTCACAGTATATTCACAATTAATAGGAAAAAGACACGAGGCTGTTTGATGCAGCTCGTGTCTTTTTGAGTTGGTTGGTTACGCAGGGGGAGAAATAGCATTGACTGTTGCGGACAGCACCATCTGGAAAGGCAAGAGCCCCAAATTGACCCTACAGGCTATCTTTTCCGCGTCCTCTCTTGCAAGCGGCTTGCTCAGAAAAACATCGCCCGCAGGGCTGCCGTCAAATGCCAACAGGAAAGACACTAACGTGTCATCAAGATAAATACCGATTTCCGAAAAGGCAAGCTCTTTTGTTGCATCGGAAAACAGTTTCTCGCCTTCTTCATCAAGCATAAATTGTACCATATACACGCGGCCATTCTCTGCTTGATACGCCTCGGTACCTTGCGTAGTATACCCTACCGCCTTCGCGCGCTTGACATGGCTTCCCGAAAGAAGTATGTTCCCGTCTGCGTCTTTAAAAGTCACCTGCGCCGGCACAGCCATGCTCTGCCAAAAATTCTCCGAAACAGCGGAAGCTTTGTCTTTTATAGGCACCCGCACACAAACAGTAGGATCATCAAAGTCAACCGTTATCGTATACTCTGAAAAATACAAGCCTGCATACACGTCAAGTATCTCCGAAGCCCATTCAAGCTCGGCAAAATCCGGACTGTAATCCACAGGCACAAAACATGCCTCGGAAAATGAAGAGACATTACGCCCTAAACACCCTGTTAGCAGCAGTGCAGCAAACACAAGGCCTATCACAACACTCTTTTTCATTGTCCATCCTCTGAAACAAACGAAAACGCATTCACATCAAACAGACCCCGCGCCGTACAGCGCAGCTCGGGGATAACCGGCAGCGGCAAAAACGCCAGTGCCATAAAAATATCAATGCCTTCTTTTATATGCAGCTTTTGCACAGCAAGGGAAAGTGCCCGCTGCATGGCAAGTGCCTGTTCGTAAGGCCACTCGGTTATAAGCCCGGCAATGGGCAGCGGCATATAGCACAAAACCTCGCCCCCGGCCGCCACGGCAATGCCGCCGCAATTGCCAAGGGTGCTGCAAGCAAGAAGCATGTCGCCGGCATTGTCCCCTATAACCGAAATGTTATGGGAGTCATGCCCCACGGAGGATGCAATTGCGCCGCCGCGAAGAGAGCTGCCATAAACCCGTGCGTAGCCCCGTTTCCCGCTTGCTTTATGCCGCTCTAAGACACAGAGGGTCACGGTTTCAGAAGCCTCGGTTGGCGCCAGCCGCTTTGTCACAATGGTACCCGGCACAATGGAAATAATCGGTTGGGACAGAAGTTCCCCCGGAAAAAGGAACTGCTCTCTTGAGAGCTTCGGCAGATGTACAGTGTTTAAAACACCTTTTGGAAACTCCGCAGAATCCCTATGGCAAAAAAGGTCATCCGAAACAAGCTGCCCTTCGCGGAAGACCATGGAAATGCGCATGTCAGTAAAGGAATCAAGCACCACAAGGTCGGCCAGATATCCCGGTGCAATAGCGCCCAGCTGCGGCAAATTATAACACTGCGCCGCATTCAACGTGGCCATTCGCAACGCCGCAAAAGGTGCAAGACCAAGGCGCATGGCCTCACGCACACAGTAGTCAATAGTGCCCTCAAGAGCAATATCCGGCAAGGAACGGTCATCCGTGCAAAACAGGCAGCGGTTGGAAATCTCTTCCGTTACCGCGGGAATGAGCTTTGCCAAATCCTTGGACAGGGTTCCCTCTCGGATGTTCACATAAAGACCCTTTGAGACCTTTTCAAGCAGCTCTTCGGGCGTGGTACATTCATGGTCGGTATGGATGCCCGCCGCAATATACGCATTTAAGTCGTTGCCCGAAAGAAGGGGGGCATGGCCATCCGAATGCCCTGCGGCACAAAGCTTTTTCAGGCATTCAGGGTCGGCAGAGAGAACACCCGGGAAATTCATCATCTCACCTAAGCCGCAAAATTCAGACATATGAGAGAGAATACCTGCACTGTCTATATGCTCGCCGCTGTCCTCAAAAGGTGTTGCAGGTACACAGGAGGGCAGCCGCCAATACACCCGCAAAGGGGTTCGGCAAGCCGACTCCTTCAGGTAGTCAATGCCGTCAAAGCCCGCCACATTGGCAATCTCGTGAGGGTCGGCAATGACCGTGGTTACCCCTCGCGGTAAGACCGCCCGCGCATACTCAAACGGCGTAACCATCGACGATTCTATATGCACATGGGTGTCAATCAGTCCCGGAATCACCTGCTTACCCGCAAGGTCAATCTCCCGCTCTCCGGCATACTGCCCGAGCCCCAGAATTTTACCGCCGCCAATGGCAATATCGGCTTTTATCCACTGCCCCGAAAACACATCAGCAACCTGCGCATTTTTCAGCACCAGCTCCGCCTTTACAGTGCCCTTTGCCGCCAGAATCATGTTTGCAAGCTCCATACTGCACCTCTAAAAATGGTATTGATTCTATTGTTTTTCCTGCGCATTCAGCTTCTTGCCCAGCCGCTGGAACAGGGTTGAAACCGCAATGCCGACACACAGAGTAGCAATGCCCGCCGCCCATGTAAAGAACGGCAGCTTTGTGACATCCACCATGCGGGTGATGCGCACAAGTATGCTCAACACCGAGCCGCACATAAAGCCGAACACCATAAAGTATGCAAAATTATGATATTTCTTAAAAATAAACTTTGTAAACCGGGAAAAAAGCACCATTGCAATCACAAAACAAACACCCACAACACCCAGCGTCAGAATATCCAGATGCCGCGCCGCATTTAGGAAGGGCATGTAAACACCAAGCATCATCAAAATCATAGAGATGCTCATGCCCGGCACCATGCTTGCCATACCCGCAACCGCACCGCAAAAACCGTAGTAAAGATAATTAACCGAAGAAGAGGCCGCCTCCGCTGACTCCGCCGGAGCCATAACGCCAATGGTCGTCCCAACCAAAAAGGCAAACAGCACCGCAAGAATATACTGTTTCTTAAAGACGCCGGAGGACGCCTCATGCAAGACCGTCGGCAGACTGCCCCCTATCAAACCGATAAAGAGGAAGAAGGCCGGCACCGGATAACTCTCAAACACAGCAGTCAGTCCCAAAACCAACAGCACAACACTAAACAGCGCGCCGATACCCATAGGCAGCAGATAAAAAAAGTTACGCTTAAAGTTCTTAAACGGATGCGAAACAATCTCCAAAAGCTCACTGTAAATTCCCATCATAACCGCCATAACGCTGCCCGAAACACCCGGCGCAACAATACTTGTACCAATAAAAAAACCGCAAAAAACTCGGTAAAAAAAGCCTTTCATACTCCCTTAGTACCCCTTCCTTTACATACACCGCATAACACTGCGAATGCGCTTTTTAGACGCTTGAAGTATACCATATGTTCCCTCAAATAGCAAGTTTTTTAAAAACGCGCCCATTGAAATAAATAGACAAACCCTCTTGACAAATGAATGAAAATTATGTAAAATAGACAAAGTTGATACGGACGCTTAGCTCAGCTGGTAGAGCACCTGCTTGACGTGCAGGTGGTCAGCGGTTCGATTCCGTTAGCGTCCACCAATGTGAGAAGTCCTTTATTTGCAACGTTTTTTGCAGATAAGGGCTTTTTTCTTTTTCGGTAAAATTGACGAAAAAATGACGCAGGTCAACTTTTAGGTCAACAAATGGGTCAACAACATCGAAAAAAACCTTCCGCTTACCGCTAAAAAAGGCGGTCGAAAATGGCAACAATTCAGGAAAAAAAGAAAAATGGGGAAATTGTTTCCTACAAATTCAAGGTATATCTGGGACGTGACGAAAAGGGCAAGCAAATTTTCAGATGCACAACATGGTTTCCAGAAGAAAAGTTGCCGCCCACAAAAACAAGAAAGGCGGCACAACTAGCGGCAGACCTCTGGGAACGCGAACTAAAAAAACAGCCCATTCTTCCCGTAGAAAAACCGAAAGCACAAGCCGCGCCGCATTATAGTTACACACCAGAAGCAACCTGCACCTACACCTTTGACAAATTCACAAAAGACATATGGCTGCCCCTAAACGTATGCAATGGCGCGCGCCGTCCGAAAACCATTGAGCATTATAAAAACCTGTTAAAACACATCCTCCCCTATTTTAAGGGCATTCCCATGGATAAAATAACAAGCATAAAAATCAATGAATATTTCCTGTGGCTGCGTACTGAATATAAAACAGCACGAGGCGAAAAACTCGGACAATGGTCGATAAAACATCATCATACCGCCCTTTCCAAAATATTCAACTATGCAGAACAGCAGGAAGTCATAGAGAAAAACCCCATGAAGAGGGTTGAAAAGCCCAGAATTACAAGAAAGAAGGTTGATGCATTTTCAGAAAGCCAAGCGGCTGTGTTTTTAAAGGCAATTGAAAAATGTGAATTTGACTTTCGGTGCATATTACACATACTGATTACAACAGGCTTGCGGCGCGGCGAATGTATGGGGCTGCAATGGAAAGACGTTGACTTTGACACTATGCTGATTCATATAGAACGCTCTGTCACCCATACCGCTGAATTCGGCATTATCGTAGCCACGCCCAAAACAGCGGCAAGCATTCGAACCATACCCATTATGGAAAGCGCAAACCTTCTCTTGAAAAAACTACGGCAGCAACAGGAAAAGCAATTTCCCAACACAATACTTGACTGCGCCTTTATTTTCGGCAACCCTAAAAATCTGTTTGAACCAAGAAACCCAAATGCCATCACAAAACGGTTGAGCCGCTTTATAGAGGCAAACAACCTGCCGAACATATCGCCCCACGATTTGCGGCATACATGCGCCACCCTATTATTAAGCAGCGGCGCGGACATCAAAAGCGTTCAAGAAATCCTCGGTCATGCGGATGCGTCCACAACTCTCAATTTTTATGTAAAGGCAGACCTAAAACAAATGAGGGTAGCAACAGACAAATTCGCCGCCGCATTTAATTTATAAAAAAAAGACAGTAGGAAAACAACATCGTCCTACTGTCTTTTTTACATGATATACACATCTTTTCAACATGTGCTAAACATCTTCTTTATATAGTGCCGCTATTTTTGCGACATGCTCATTCATTTTTTGCGCAACTGACTCCGGCGCAACAATTTTCACTCTATCACCCAAGCCGCAAAGCCAACCGTAAAACTGTGGACTTACTTCCACGCTTACACGGGTGATGAAGTGCTTTTCACCAGACGGTTCTATGGGGATATCTTTACCAAAGCGATCAAGCGCAACCCCTACAAGGTCATTGGTAAAGCGCAAAACAACACGCTCCTCAATACCGCCATACATGGAAAATTGCTGTATTTTCCGTTCTGAAATGTTCATGCGTTGAAACACGTCTTGCCCGTCTAGCAGTTCGTCAACCTTGCGTATGCGCTCCATCTTGTCAACGCGAAAATGCCGCATTTTCTCCTGTTCGCTATCATAAGCAAGCAGATAGTAATTATCATCATTCCACATAAGCGCATACGGACTGACGATATAGCCGTCTTTTTTTCTATAAAACTTTTCTTTTTCAAGGTCATATGTAAAGTAACGAAACCCTATTTTACGCTTTGCTGAAATCGCGGCATGGATTTTATCAACATCTCTGAAAATACTATCGTCCATGTTGCGTATACGGTTTATGACATAGTTCTGCCGCTCAAGTGTTGCGCGATTGTGGTAACTTGTCTGTTCTTTCAACTTTTTTGTAATCGTGTTGGCTTTTGCCTGTGTGATAAATTTTGAAGACTGAATGCAGTCGATTAGTAATTGCAATTCAGACAAGGTAAAAGTACGTTTAACAACTTTATACCCCTGCATCTTATGGCGGTGGATGTCAAGCCCGTATTCCTCCAATAGCGTGATATACTGGTAAAGAGTTTTCCGTTCAACGGAAAGTTCATGTTCATTTTCTAGGTGGGAATTAATCTCAGCCCATGTTACGGTATGGGTTTCGTCTGTTCGTTCAAATAGATAGTCCATTATATGGAGAAGTAATAGCCGCTGTCCCGGTGATCTTGCCATAGTGCGCCCTCCCTTTTTGGTCTTAGGGGTATTATACCATAGTGCCGCTGAAATTGAAATAAAAAAACAGGAAGTAAGGATTTTTTTCCTTGCTTCCTGTTTTTGTTTATGTATGATATTTTTTAACTGATTTGATGATTTCGTAAATTGCTTTTTGTTGGTCTAGTGTCATGTTTTCCACTTCGTTACTTATTTCGCGGTGATAATAATGGTTTGGATTTATTTTATTGATTGAAAAATCCAAGGTATCTTGCAGTAAATAATCAAAGTTTACAGAAAGAGCGTTTGCAATAATTAGCAGGGTTGCTAAACTGGGAATATCGTCTCCACGTTCTATATTTCCGATAAAACTTTCGGACTTATTACATTTTTCCGCTAATTCTTCTATTGTTAAACTTAGATTTTTTCGCTGTTCTCGAATGCGTTTGCCTAGATAAATATTGTTAATTTCCATATTTTCACCTCTATAAGGTATTTTACTACTTTATCGCGATTCTTTTAATAGCGTATTCCCATTGTTACATATTGACTAATGCCATTGTTTGTGGTATTCTATCAATATCAAATTTAAAAAAGGAACGGTGGTACTATATGAAACTTTGGGTGAAACTGATGAAGCCATGGAATGACGAATACGGTTTTGCGGTCAACAAGCGTCTAAAAACAATTTCAAAGGTACTAGCAGTAATTAGCTGCATTGTGGGTGTATATGGGATATTGTTCTTTTTGGTAAGTATTAGCAGCGAAGAGCTGGGATTATTTATCAGCAGTAGCATTGTAATGATTCTTATTGCTTTCCCTATTATTTTCTTTACTGCACTTATGATTTTATGGACTGCTACACTCGGTAACAATATTGCACACATTCGGCAGAAAATTGAAAATAATCACGGAAAGGTTGACACACAAACGCAGAACACACAGATAATGGCAAACGATGAAAGCCTTGACATAGAAAGCATTATCAGAAAAACAATAGAGGATACAAACAAATAAAAAAGGATAGGTGAAATGTATGAGAAATAATGGATTCAGGAGTTTAATTACTGCGGTGCTATGTGTGGTAATGGTGTTAGCGTTGACGGCTTGTAGCGGTAAGAATGAATATGCCGAATATGATGAATATGCTGAATATATGATGAAACCGTTTATGGCTGGGGAAGTTGAAAATATAAACGACTATAGAACAATTCATTTTGACCAAGGTGGCATTAGATACGATCACGGAGCAAAAGCCGTACTATTTTTAATGTCGTATGAAGTAGATGGGGGAGCAGAATCAGAATTTTATATTATTTATATTGGCAGTGAAAACGATGGAAAATATGTAAGTAAATCGTCTAATCCCGAATTGCCCTGGGATATACTTATTTCATCATTAGATGAAAACTTTGACAAGAGTAAAATGAATGCAGCAATAGCAAAATATATTAAAAATACACCTACACCCACACCAACTAAAACAGTAAAACAAGATTCTTCTTCTAAATCTGTAGAAACAAATAAACCATCGTCCACTAACAACTCAAACAATTCATCTTCTTCAAGCAATGGTGAACTTTTAAAAGATGAATATTGGTGTATGGGCAAAAATGATTCATGCAAAAATAAAACATATAGTGCTTACGATCTTTATTGCTCTTCGTGTGACCCTGACGGAGATAATATTGAAGGATGAGCAAGGTTGCTCGAATATACTGGATAGAGTAAGTTAATGTTGCACGAAAAAGGAGGTTACTTCATGGGATTTTTAGGCGCAATGATAGTTGTTGTTTTGTGCATATTGTTTCCGCCACTAATAATAATACTTATTATTGTAGGTGTTGTTAAATGGTTTTTTCAATAGTAAAAATAAGAAATATCCCCCCCCAGCATATCCAGGCACGCGCAAGCGCGCGCCGTCCTTCTCCCAAATGTAAAAAACTCGCCACGGATGAGCGCAACGCGCGAAACCGTAATACAACGCAAACCAAAACCACCC
>JGI994J12354_10002798_pt1 | contig 16669 bp, 12 predicted proteins | sample IntmicLarv3ML3BL_FD_12354 | JGI IMG/M metagenome (IMG submission 12354) | reverse complement strand
CTTATAGATAACAGAGATTATAGTTTTACTTGTCGTCAGACTGTCGTTGGAGGAAAAAGAAAAGCTATTGTATAAATAATTTTTCATTCTTCATTTTTCGTTCTTCATTACCAACAAATCGCGTTCAGCAATTGCGAAGCAATGCGTAAGTCTTCTTTGCAGTAGATTCTAATCGATACTTTAAGAAAATATTTATCAATGCATACTGTGTGATGTCCGCGAAGAGGACGCTCCGAATGGGCAATGGAAGCAGGCACTGCCTGCTTTGGATTGCAAAGGTTTTTTTCATTCACCAGCCTTTGCTCAGGTTTCGAAAGGGCTGAAAGCCCTACAAAAAGAGAGCTTCGCAATAAGAAAGATAGAAATATAAATATATAAAAAGCGCATTTTTTTATAAAAAAATGCGCTTTTAAATTAATTCAATATCTCTTTACTTATGCGAGTCTTTCGAGGAGGGCGTCGCGTTCGATTTTGAGGGATTGAGGGAGGGCGTCGTAGAGCTCAGCTGCGAGAGGTTGAGCTGAAACTGTTGCAGGATCAAATGACATCAATTCTGCGAATGTTTCTTTTGAATAGTCGAGACCTTCGAAATCCATATCTTCGTAATTTGGCATAAAGCCGATAGGAGTTTCTTTACCTTTTGCTTCGCCATTACATCTGCTTACCATCCATGCGAGAACTCTTGCATTTTCGCCGTATCCTGGCCACATGAATTTGCCTTCGGCATTTTTGCGGAACCAATTTATATGGAAGAAACGAGGTGTTTGAGACAATCCTTTACCCATTTTTACCAAATGTTCAAGGTATTTAGCCATGTTATAGCCACAGAATGGGAGCATAGCCATCGGGTCAGAGCGGAGTTGTCCAAGCTTACCTTCAGCAGCAGCTGTTAGTTCAGAGCCCATAGTTGCGCCCAAATAAACACCGTGAGTCCAGTTGAAAGCTTCGAATACCAAAGGCATACCAGAAGGTCTTCTACCTCCAACGATTACTGCTGACAATGGAACGCCTTCGAGTTTTTCGAAATCTGGATCAACGCAAGGGCAGTTTGCAACAGGAGCTGTGAAGCGACTATTTGGATGAGCAGCTGGTGTGCCAACTTCTGGAGTCCAAGGATTTCCGTGCCAGTCTGTGCATTTTACAGCAGGTGTTCCAATACCTTCCCACCAAACGTCGCCATCTTCCGTAAGCGCAACGTTAGTGAAGATAGAATCTTTTGAACAAGAAATCATAGCATTTGGATTTGTTTCCATGCTTGTGCCAGGAGCTACGCCGAAGAAGCCTGCTTCTGGATTGATAGCGTTCAATTTACCATCCGCAGTAGGTTTAATCCAAGCGATATCGTCGCCTACGCAAGTTACTTTCCAGCCTTTTTTAGTCATAGATGCTGGTGGAATCAACATAGCAAAGTTTGTTTTGCCACATGCGCTTGGGAAAGCTGCACTAACATATGTTTTGCGACCATTAGGTTCTTCAACGCCCAAAATGAGCATGTGTTCAGCTAACCAGCCTTCTTCTTTTCCTAATGCAGATGCAATACGTAAGCTCAAGCATTTTTTGCCCAAGAGAGCATTGCCACCGTATCCAGATCCAAAGCTCATAATAGAACGAGTTTCTGGGAAGTGAGCGATATAGGTATTTTCTGGATTGCAAGGCCAAGCAACATCGTCTTCAGGAGTATTGATTGGCTTACCTACTGAGTGGATGCAAGGAATGAATTTTCCATTTTCGCCTAAAACGTCGAGAACCTTAGGGCTAACACGAGCCATAATACGCATATTTACAACAACGTATGCTGAGTCAGAGATTTCAACGCCGATTTGAGAAATAGGTCCGCCGATAGGTCCCATACTGAAAGGAATAACGTACATAGTACGACCTTTCATACAGCCCTTGTAAAGACCATTCATTTTTTCGAGCATTTCAGCTGGGTCCATCCAGTTGTTAGTTGGGCCAGCATCTGCTTTGTTCTTAGCGCAGATGAATGTACGAGATTCTACACGAGCTACGTCGCGAGTATCTGAGCGAAAATAATAGCTGTTAGGACGCTTTGCTTCGTTCAATTTGATGCAAGCACCTTTAGCTATCATTTGTTTAAAGAGCATATCAGCTTCTTCTTGAGAGCCGTCGGCCCAGTGGATACTATCAGGAGTTGTGAGTTGAGCAATTTTGCTTACCCAATCTACCAACGCCTTGTTTTTTATTGTTTTTGGATCTATCATGGTGTTATTAAAAAATTATATGTGCATTGAGGTTCTAGTAGTAAGTAAAACGAATAGATGTTCAATGTTTTTTTTCAAAAAAATCGCTCAAGTAAATTACAAAATTGTAAGATTTACTCATCTTTGAAATGCTTAGGATAGCGAGTCTTTAGCTCCTTTTTTATTGCTATCCAAGAGCTTGACCAAAAATTTTCGAGATTTTGAGTGGTCTGAATAGGTCTTTTGTTTGGGGCTAAAATTTCATAAGTTGGCAGGATTTTTCCTTCGGCGATTTGAAGTTTTTTAGAATCGAAACCAAAAAAATCTTTAAAGTAGGAAGAAATAATTACCTTTTTCATCGATAAATCATAAATAATTTTCAGCGGAACTTTTCTGTTTTCTAATTTAACAAATTCTGGAGCCAAGTATTCTAACATAGAAAGTTGTTCTTGGCTTAACCAGTTTTTAAATGCAGGCAAAACAGCAATGTCTTTCATTTGTGAGTGAGAAAATTTCCCAAAACACAAATCAGATAAAATGATTTTTTTGGCATCTTCATCAATTTTCGGAATTCCGTATTCAGGGAATAGTTCAGAGATGAAATTTACTCTTATAATAAAATTTTCAACTTTTTCATTAAAGTTTTCTAAACGTAAATTTCCATTTAAAATTTCATCTAACAAAATTTGTGCCGCAGATTCTTCTGATACTTTGTCAGAAATCTTTTCTGAAATTATTAAATCTTTAAATTGAATACACTCTTTTGAAACAACTCGCTTGTGCTGTTTATCGAATTCACTTTTTTGAATAGTAGAAAAATCTTCTGGAAAAAGCTCTTCTAAAAACTCTTTTTTTATAGGAGTGCAAAGCGAGGCAATAATCGCAACTTTTCCGTTTACGTGACGCTCTTGCAAAGACAATGCACAGAACAAATCTTCTGCAAAAGACTTTGAATCTTTTGTGATTTCTCCGCGTCTTGAATTTACAATATTGCAGGCAAGGGAAGTGTCGTTAAGACGCATACATAAATGATCTGAAAAGGCGCTCAATATGCATTTTGCAATGGCATTTTCGTCGTCATTGATGATTCTTTCAATCTCACAAGAGTGCGCTTGATTGAATAAATCTTTTGCAATGATAAATGCTTTTCGTGTGTTCTGGCTATGAATACCAAAGTCTCTGCAAAACTGTTCGTCAAAATTATTTAATTTAGCAATTTCACATAGGATCAAAAGTTCTTCAATTTCACTTTTTGCATTTGCTAAAGAATCTTTAATTTCGCGCTCTTTGTATTTGTCTGCAATAGACATTTTGATTCTGCCAGATTCTATTGCACCTATCATTAATGCAATCTCGCCAAGACAATTTCTTTTTGTCGCTTCTATCAAAAGTTTTGCATAGCGCACTTCGGTTGGCAGGCGAGACATTAGAACTCCATCTTTAGTAATGAAAGTATTTGCATCTATTGCCTTTGTACTTTTCAATAATTCAGTGGCTTGCGATAAGGCTTGAATAGTAGGATTTTCAAAGAGATTCAATTTTTCTAAAGAAATATTTGCGCTTTTTAACCAGAGAAGAATTTGACTTAAATCTAAACGCTTAATTTCTGGAGTAGAAAATTCTTCAAATGAGGACTCTTGTCTTTTATCCCAAAGACGAATTGCAATTCCATCTTCATTTCTTCCAGCGCGTCCTGCACGTTGAGTTGCACTTGCAAGGCTGATTCTTTCAATGAGCAAGGTATTTACTCCACGACTAGCATCGTATCTTGCAACGCGCGCGAGTCCAGAATCTATCACGAATTTTACACCTTCAATAGTAAGTGAAGTTTCTGCGATATTTGTTGAAACTATTACTTTGCGTTTAGAATTTTCGCGTAAAGTTTTGTCTTGTTCGCTCGCAGGCATATCGCCGTAGAGAGGCATAACTAAAATGTTTTTTGCACTAGAAGTATTTAAAATCGCACGTATTGTTTTATTGATTTCATAAATACCAGGCATAAAAATCAAGAAGTTTCCCGAGTCATTTTTCTTTGCAAGAGTGTCGAATTCTCTTGCGGCTCTATCCCAAACAAAATCGTTTTGAGATTTTTGTGGAGAGTAAGAAATATCTATATTAAATAATCGCGATTCGCAAGAGAGGGTTAGGGCGTCTTTTCCAAGATAGGTGCCAAGTGCGCGCTCGTCCATAGAAGCTGAGCATACGCATATTACTAAATCCTTACGCGCAGTTTCTTGAGCTTGTAATGTTAGTGCTAGTGAGACATCAGAGTATATATTGCGTTCGTGAAACTCGTCAAAAATAATTGCAGAAATTCCTTTTAGTGTTGGGTCTTGAAGAATTTTTCTAGCTAAAATTCCTTCTGTAAGAAAAACAATTTTTGATTCTGTTGTATAGTTTTTTTCAAAGCGTATGTGCCAGCCAACTTCTTTGCCAAGGGTTACATTTTGTTGTTTTGCAACAGTACTTGCAAGGAATCTTGCCGCAACGCGTCTAGGCTGTAGTACAATCACAGAGCCAGTTGGCAGGCATTCAGAAAATATTTGTGGCAGCTTTGTAGATTTTCCAGATGCAGTAGGTGCGCTTATGATGAAGCGTTTTCTTCCAGAATTTACTTCATTAATAATTTGCTCTTTTAATCTTTCAACAGGAAGCATTATTCTATCACAAAATTATAGTTATAGTCAGATAGCAAAATAGCTTTATCGCGTTTCAAAAGAACATTATCTTCTATTCTGCAAGCGCCAAGACCAACATAATAAAGACCTGGTTCGATAGTGATAACAGAATTTTCTTTCAAAATATTTTTTGCTCGGCTGACTCGTGGTTCTTCGTGAACTGCTAGTCCAATTCCGTGACCGAGTCCGTGAAAGAATCCTTGCCACTGACCATTTTTAAAAGAAGTTTTGTAATTAGATTTTTCAAAAATCTTACAAACATTTTCGTAAAGACTATTAGCAGCAATATTTGCACGCGCCTTCTTTAGAGCCGAGTCGTGAGCTTTTTTTACAGTATTATATAAATTAATTTGAGCATCGCTAGCTTTGCCTTTTAAAAAAGTTCTAGTCATATCGCCATAGTAAGAGCTCTTTGCAATCTTAGGGAAAATATCTACAATAATAGTTTGGTTTGAACTGATTTTTCCATAGCCAACGCAATGAGGGTCACAAGCTTGATTTCCACAAGCAACGATAGTGTCTGATGCAATTGCGCCTGACTTAATACAGGTGATTTCAATTTCTTGACGCAAGATTTCACTAGTTAAAAATTTATTTTGCCAAAGAAGTTTATCTTTATTGATTTTTGATTGATGCAAAATTTCTTCTACTCTGGCGAATGAATTTGAAGCGGCTTTATTTGCTAAAATAATTTCTTTAACTTCTTTTTCTGACTTGCATTCGCGTTCAGGAAAAATTTCGCTTTCGCAAATTTTAATATCTAAGCCGTCGCGACGTAGATTTTCTAAAGCAAGAGCAGGAAAGTTTGAAGGGACTAAAAACTTTTTGATTTTTAATTTTTTAAAGAGCTCAATAGGCGATAATTTTTGGTCGAAAATTTTGTCAAAAGAAGAATCTTTTTTTGCTCTGCCGATTTCTAGCATACTAATAATTGCGCAACGTTTTGAGTTATGTGTAAATGCAAAAAAAGCGTCAGGAATAGATATGTCAGAAAAGTAGAGCATATCAGGATTATTTTGACTATTTGAATATAAAAGAAGTTCTCTCATTTTTTATAAAAAAGATGTTGCCCGAATTTTTTATATACTCAACACTAAAGACTATATGATTAGAGTATTATTTTTATCTATGATTTTTCTTTGCGCTTGTTCTGAGCTTAAAGAGGCTCCTTTACCAGCAGACACTTTTTTTGAAATGTCTATTGCAGGCAAAAAATTCACGGCTCAATTAGCGATTAGCGATTATGAGCAAGGCAAAGGCTTGATGCATAGAAAGAGTCTAGGTGAAGATGAAACTATGATTTTCGTTTATAGTGTTCCTAAGAAAATGTCTTTTTGGATGAAGAATACTTTTATAAATTTAGATTTAGCCTTCTTTGACAAGACTGGAAAATTACTTGAAATAAAAAGTTTGTATGCGCACAATCTCGACTCAGTAAAATCTACTAGCGACAAAGTTTTATATGCTATAGAGGCAAATGAATCTTGGTTTGACAAAAACAAAATCAAAGTTGGTGATACTTTAGATTTAACACTTTTAAATAAAGCTATTTCAAAAAGAAAATGAATAAGAATCAAAAATATATAATTTTAATTACATCTAGCTTTATTGCTGTTTTAGCCTATCTTCTCGCAAGGCATTATTTTTATACAGACTTAACCGATTGGCAGTTGAACAGAGCTATTGATTTTGTTGAGAATTCTGGTTCTACAAAATTTTCTGCACAAATAAATTCTCTTATAGTTGCAGGGGTTGCTTTTGTAGTGACTTCGCTTTTTATGCTTTTTGCGTTGCGTGGTAAAAAAAGAAGAAAATAAATGATTTCAAAAGATACAATTTGTGCAATGGCTACCTCTACTGCTGAAAGTGCAGTAGGCATTATACGTGTGAGCGGAAGCCTTGCAGCGACTCTTTCAAAAAATTGTTTTGGAAAAATTCCTGAAGCTAGATTTGCGTCTTTAGGCAATTATAGAAATCTTGCAGGAGATATTTTAGATAACGCATTGTTCATTTATTTTGAAAATCCGAACTCTTATACAGGTGAAGATTCTTTAGAAATTTTTACGCATGGGAATCCTTTTATTATGCAAAATATTTTGGAGGATTTGTGTGCAAGAGGTTGCAGATATGCTCAAGCAGGAGAGTTCACAAGGCGCGCTTTTCAAAATGGAAAGATGGATTTGTCTCAAGCAGAGGCAGTCTCTCTTTTGATAAATGCAAGGAATGAGCGCGCGCTTAAAGCTTCGCAACGTCAGCTTGCTGGTGAGCTTGGTTTGCGCATAAATTCTTACAGTCAAGATTTGATTAGCATTTGTGCTTTAGTCGAAGCATACATTGATTTTCCAGAAGAAGAATTGCCTGAAGAAAACTCTCTTGAAATTTTAAATTCTTTGAAAGCGTTTTCTGAAAATCTAAATATTTTGATAACAAATTCAAAATACACAAATGTGATTCATCAGGGTATAAATGTTGCAATTGTTGGCGAACCTAATGCAGGGAAGTCTTCTTTATTGAATTTGCTTCTAGATTCTAATCGTGCGATTGTTAGTGAAATTGCAGGAACAACAAGAGATTTTATTTCTGAAAAAATAATCTTAGGTCAGTACAATTTAAACCTTACAGACACCGCAGGTATACGCTCTTCTGAAAACGAGATTGAAGTGTTAGGAATTAAAAAATCTTTCGAGATAATTGATAATGCAGATTTGATTTTAATAGTTATAGACTCTTCTTGCAAAAGTTCAATTTTAGAAGAATTAAAAAACTTAGATAAATCTAAATGCTTAGTTGCTTTCAATAAGTCTGATTTGATTGCTGATGAAAAAACTCTTTCTGCTTTCAGTGATCTTGAGAGTGTTAGAATTTCTTGCAAAAACAAAAAAGATGCGCAGTTAATAAAAGATAAAATTTTGAATTTTATCAGTGCAAAAAAAATCATTCCACAAACAGATGATATTTTAGTTAGTGCGCGTCATTGTCGATCGCTTGTGGATGCAAGAGATGCGGCTATCAGGGCGATGGGTCTTGTTGAAGAAAATGCTCCTGCTGAGCTTTTGGCTTCAGAGCTTCATAGTGCATTAGATTCTCTTGGCGAAATCGTTGGTAGTATTGATAACGAGCGTATTTTAGATAAGATATTTTCTTCCTTTTGCATCGGCAAATAAGCTTGCTTTGAATGCAGACTATCAATACAGATATAAATCAGGAATAATGTGGTACTATCAGCGAGATAATAAAAAAATCGGGCCTATAAAAACAGACGTTTTACTGCGTCTGCATGAAAAGGCTGTTATTAGCTCTGATTCTTTAGTTCGCGAATCTGGAACAAGAAGATGGATTCATTATAGTCAATGTTCTTTAGTTGTGCCTGTTGAAAGTTCTTCTGTGATTGCTTTGTTCAAAGCAACTTCAATTTTCAGGTCTTCTATTTTTATATTGGCAGGGGCTTTAATTTTTTACGGAATTTTTTCTCTTTACTATTTGCTTTATGCAAACGCTATATACTCGCCAGATGTTGAAAAAATTACTAAGTACGCTTTAGAATTTAATGAGTATAGATTAACGATACATTCCTTTACAGTTGCTATTAATATTGCTTGCATTGTATTTGCGTTTGCTAGCAGATATTGGTTTTACGAAGTTGTAAAGAATGTGAGGAAAAAAGAAATATATCATATGCATAAATACTCAGTTTTTTGGGCTAAAAATGCATTGATAATTCCTTTTGCAAACTATATTGCGCCTTTTACTGCTGTCATGTATTTTTTCAAAGTTTGTAGAATAGCGACAGGTAGCAAATTCAAATTTGCAGATTTTTTACTGATTTGCAATTGGTGGTTTTTTAATTTGTTTGGAGTTACCTTTGCGGCATATCATTCTGTCACAGCCAAAACATTGGTTAGCTATAATGCTGTGCATAGTCACTTGACTATGGCAATTTTTCTCGTTGTGATTTCCTTAATTGCGTTGATTTTTTGGCTTATTATAATTCACAGAATCAATGCGATGCTTATTAAATTTTTAAAAAGTAGAATCCGATTATCTTAATTATGAAGTTTTTATTATTATCATTTTTTTGTGTGTTTTGCGCAATGTCGTTAAATGCTCAAGAGTGGGACACATACTCCGATACTTGGGTTGCAACAGACGATTTAGGTAGAGTCTTGCCAGACAATAGTCAGGTAGGTGACCCTCGCGAAAATAAGACAGTGTCTATGTTCTACTACATCTGGCACGGATGTCACGGATATGATGAAATTACAAATCCTCCGCGTCATGATCGTTCTCAGCATCAGGGAACTACACCTCTTGAAGAAGGTAGAATTTACAAATCACCTTACGATAATAATATCATTACTCAAGAACCTGATGATGCAAAGCGCAACTGGGGACCTCGCTTGGCTTGTCACCATTGGGGAGAATCTATTTTCGGATACTACGTTTCAAATGACGAGTGGATTATGCGTCGTCACGTTCAGATGTTTGCAGACGCCGGCGTTGATGTGATTACTTTGGATGTCACTAACACTTTTGACTATCGCGAAAACTATATGCTTTTGCTCAAAATCTTAGACGAATACAAAAAGCAAAATGGCAAAACTTTCAAACTTCTTTTCTGTTTAGGAAATCAACAAGGTCAGCATTTCGCGTTAAAAGCTGTCTATGATGATTTGTATTCAAAAGAGCTTTATAAGGACCACTACCTCTACTGGAAGAGCAACAAACCTCTTATTCTTGCAGATTTGACGGCTCCTCACGTTGAAGAATACAAAGACAAATTTGAATTCAGACTCTCTTGGTACACAAGTCGCGAAGAGGGTAGTAAAGATAGAAAAGACTGGTGGTCTTGGATTGATACTTACCCTCAAAACTACGGCTGGCACGAAGACATTTCGATTCCTGAGTTTGCGCCTGTCAGCGTTGCAGAGCATCCGCATTCTAGCAAGGGCAAAAGCTATAATGGAGAAATCATTCCTAAAAAAATCGATAGTGGAAAGGGCATTTTCTTCCAAAGACAATTTGATAGAGCTATTGAAATTGATCCAGAATTTCTTTATATCACTCAATTCAATGAGTGGGTCGCGATGCGCTTTATAAATGACAAGGGAGACTTTCCTTTTACATTCGGAACTTTTGCAGGTCATAAAGCAACAGAAACTGACAGCATTTTTATCGATGCTTTCAATCCCGAATACAATCGCGACATTGAACCTATGAAAGGTGGTTATAGCGACAACTACTACTATCAAACTATTCAAAACATTCGCAAATTTAAGGGCGTAAGAAAACTTCCCCCTGCAAGTCCAAAAATCACGATTACTTCTTTTGATGATTTCAAAGATGTTCAGCCTGAATACAGAGACACAATCGGCGATGTAACTCATAGAAATCATTATGGCTGGGGCAGTGCAGGTCCTTACGTAAACGCTACTGGTAGGAATGATATTATTATTTCTAAGGTTGCTCGCAGTGATTCAAAGTGGTACTTCTACGTTCAAACTAAGGATGCTCTCACAAAACCCGAGGGCTCGAACTGGATGGAACTTTTTATCGCAGATAACACCAAGCAACAAGTAAAGACTTGGTATGGATACAATCTACGTTTAGCTTTTAATGGCAAAGATGCTTATGATGTTCTATCTTACGGGCACGATGGCAAGTGGCGCAAAGTAGATTCCGCAAAGCTAGTCATCTCTGACGACAAACTTTATCTAGAATTTCCACGCCGACACATAAGCGAAAACTTCCGCTTCAAATGGTGGGACAATAGGCAATCAGATAACATCATAGATACCCTCATCGACGGCGATACAGCTCCCAACGCCCGCTTCCAATACGTCTATAAAACTAAATAATGGCATACACAACATTGTAGGGCTTTGCCCTACAACCCCAGAGGAAAGGGCTACTCGCCCTTTCAAACCTCGGCAAGCTTGCTCAGCTTGCAACCGAGGCAAACAGGGTTTGCATCCATAGTGGTGAGGCTGCAAGCGCAATACGACGGTTCCATCACTTGAATCGGAATTATATTTTCTATTCGAAAATATAATTATCACCGATTCAAGTGCGCATCAAAATTTTTTTTAGTTTCGAAAGGGGCGGATTTCATCCTTTAATATTTGATGTAAGGATAGGTATTCTATTCTGTTACTAATAGTAGAGATTATCTCCTCCTTTCCTCCAGCGACAGTCTGACTACAAGAGAATATCTGCACGTGAACTTATTTCACAACGCTTCAAGGTGTGGATAGGAATACGGTATACAGTGTTTTTCTTGTAGTCAGACTGTCGCTGGAGGAAAGGAGGATGAGTTATTGTATAAATAATTTTTCATTCTTCATTATCAGCTAATCGCGAACAGCAATTGCGAAGCAATGCGATGAGTCTTCTATGCAGTACACCCTAATGGATGCAGGTACTGCCTGCTTTGGGTGGTAAGGGCGAAACCAGCCCTTACTCGGGGGTTAGGGGGCAGGCGCCCCCTAAAAAAGATACGATGAAAAGATAGAAATAAATTTAAACAAAAAGGGCATTTTACTTAATAAGAATTCTTATCAATAAAATGCCCTTTTTTAAAATAAATATTTATTTATCTATTTATTTAGCTTGTTCGATAGCAACTGCTACTGCAACGGTAGCACCGACCATAGGGTTGTTGCCCATACCTATTAAGCCCATCATTTCTACGTGAGCTGGAACAGAGGAAGAGCCTGCGAATTGAGCATCGCCATGCATTCTGCCCATAGTGTCAGTCATACCGTAAGAAGCAGGACCTGCTGCAACGTTGTCAGGGTGGAGTGTACGACCTGTACCGCCACCAGAAGCAACCGAGAAATATTTCTTACCGTTTTCAATAGACCACTTCTTGTAAGTGCCAGCTACTGGGTGTTGGAATCTTGTTGGGTTAGTTGAGTTGCCTGTGATAGAAACATCAACGCCTTCAGCAATCATAATAGCAACGCCTTCAGAAACATCGTCTGCGCCATAAACTTTAACGGCTGCTTTTTCGCCCTTAGAGAATGGAGTTTCTTTTACAACAGAGAGTTTGCCCGAATTGTAATCAAATTCAGTTTCTACGTGAGTGAAACCGTTGATTCTTGAAATGATATAAGCTGCGTCTTTACCCAAGCCGTTCAAGATAACGCGAAGAGGGTTTTTGCGAACCTTGTTTGCTGTACGAGCGATACCGATAGCGCCTTCAGCAGCAGCGAAAGATTCGTGACCTGCCAAGAAGCAAAAGCACTTAGTTTCTTCGCGCAAGAGCATAGCACCGAGGTTACCGTGTCCTAAACCAACATCGCGTTGGTCAGCAACAGAGCCTGGGATACAGAAAGCTTGCAAGCCAATACCGATAGTTTCAGCAGCTTTATCAGCTTTTGTTACGCCAGTTTTGATTGCGATAGCTGCGCCTAGAGTATATGCCCAAATTGCATTTTCAAATGCGATAGGCTGAACATCTCTTACGATGCTATCAACGTCAACGCCTTTGTCGGAGCAAATCTTTTTTGCATCTTCGAGGCTAGCGATATTGTACTCTTTAAGAGCTTTTTCAACTTTGGCTATACGTCTGTCATAGCCTTCAAATAATTGTGTATGACTCATTATTGGCTCCTTATTCTTTGCGTGGGTCTATTGTTTTGACAGCGTCTGCGAAGCGACCATAAGTGCCAACGTTCTTTTCGTAAGCAGTTTTTGGGTCGGTACCCTTGCGGATAGCTTCGAGCATTTTGCCCAAGTGAACAAATTTGTAACCGATAATTTCATCATTAGAATCAAGACCGATTTCAAGGACATAGCCTTCAGCCATCTCTAGGTAACGAGCACCTTTGATGTTAGAAGAGAACATTGTTCCAACTTGAGAGCGCAAGCCTTTGCCTAAGTCTTCAAGACCAGCGCCGATAGGCAAGCCATCTTCAGAGAAAGCAGTTTGAGTTCTTCCGTAAACGATTTGCAAGAAAAGTTCGCGCATAGCAACATTGATAGCGTCGCAAACCAAGTCTGTATTGAGAGCTTCGAGCACAGTTTTTCCTGGGAGAACTTCGGAAGCCATTGCAGCTGAGTGAGTCATGCCTGTGCAACCGAGAGTTTCTACCAAAGCTTCTTCAATGATGCCTTTTTTGACATTCAAAGTGAGCTTGCAACAGCCTTGTTGAGGAGCGCATGCGCCTACGCCGTGCGTAAGACCGCTGATGTCGCTGATTTGTGTTGATTTCACCCACTTACCTTCTTGAGGGATTGGGGCTGGGCCATGCTTCGCGCCTTTAGCGACATGGCACATTTGTTGAACTTCGTGCGAGCACTGATATGGACAACTCATATTGATAATAGCTTTGTTAATTGTTCTAGTAAATAAAAGTAAGTCAGAGTATATTAAAAATGGAGTGCGTCAACTCGAATTATCTATAATTTTTATTTGACCTGATAATTATTTTTCCTGTATGCTTACAAGCGATATTAAACCGATATTTAATTGATTAGAATATAATCTTATGAAAATGATAAAAAAATCTCTAATTACGCTTGTCTGTATGGCAATTGCATCCGTTATCTATGCAGAGAAAAAATTGCCCAATATAGTTTTGTTTTTGTTGGACGATGTGGGTATAGGCAATCTTAATTGCTACGGCTCGCCCAAAGACATTGTACAAACTCCATATATGGATTCTTTGGCAGAGAGTGGGATTCGTTTTACGAATGCGCTTACAACATCTTCTGTGTGTGCGCCTACTCGCTACGCGATTATGACAGGTCGCTACGCTTGGCGTGGACTAATGAAGCACGATGTCGTAGGTAATGCGCCTATGATTATAGAAGGAGTATTGACTATTCCTGAAATGCTGAAAGAAAAAGGATATCAAACAGCTTGCATAGGCAAATGGCATTTAGGTTTCACAAGGAAAACTCACTGGACAATTGATTTCAGAGAACCTCTACGTCCTGGACCACTAGATGTTGGTTTTGATTATTTCTTTGGCTTAGCAAATAATCATGGGGACAGCACAGGTGTTTGGCTTGAAAATGACGGAATTTGGAAGCTTCGTTCAAAAAATATAATAGATGTGCCAAGAGGTTATGTAGGTACCAAAATGATGGGCTTTGACGCACCTCAGCGTGTAGACGAAGAAGCTTCGCAAATGTGCACAGATAAAGCAATTGAGTGGTTGGATTCTATAGATAAATCAAAACCATTTTTCTTATATTTTCCAAGTCCGATTGCTCATGAACCAATCACTCCTTCAAAGAAAAGAGCAGGGACTTCTAAGGGCGGAATCTATTGCGAATTTCTTATGGATGGCGATGATTCAGTTGGTCAAATAATAGAATATCTTAAGAAACATGATGTTTACGATAACACGCTATTTATTTTGACAGCAGATAATGGAACCAACCATCTTTGGGGATATAACAGAAATGACGAACGTTGGACAAAGTCTGATAGATTCAAGGACGGACATCCATTGATGAATGCGATTGACGATGCAACTAATGCAGGTTTGCGTCCTAATGGAGAATTGAAGGACGGCAAAACTTCAGTGTATGAAGGCGGATTTAGAGTTCCATTTATCGTGCGTTGGCCAGGACATGTTCCAGAAGGAGTAGTGAATGATACAGCCTTTAGTTTGGTTGATATTCTGGCGACATTGGCAGATGTTGTAGACTATAAATATACTCGTGGCGAATGGGCTGCTGCTGACAGTGTAAGCCTTATAGATTTATGGAAAAATAAAGAATTTGATAGACCAAATATAATTACGCACGCTGCTGGCGGAACATTTGCAATCCGCAATAAAGACAGCGTTAAATATATAGAAGGTAAGCCTTTCCCAGACCAAAAAAATATTCGTCCAGGGGAAAATAAAAGACACATTTATAGACTTTCAGAAGATATTGCAGAAGAAAAAAATCTTATAGATGAAGAAGCACAACTAGCAGAACAACTTCAAGAATCTTTGGATTTTATCCGTGATGCAAACATGACAAGACTTCCACCTAAACCAAAAAAGTAAGAAATAATGAAACTAATGAAAAAAATATTTATAATTAATGTAATGCTTTTGGCATGTGCGTCATTGTTTGGCGCAAAGAAATTGCCAAATATTATTGTGTTCTTGCTAGACGACTTTGGTTATGGAAGCGCAAATTTTAACGGTGCGCCTAAAGATTTATTGCAAACTCCATATATGGATTCGCTTGCAAAGTCGGGTGTTAATTTTACAAATGCGCATACAACGTCTTCTTTGTGTTCGCCAACTCGCTACTCTGTTTTGACAGGTCGTTACGCTTGGAGAACTTCTATGAAGTTCGGTGCTTGGCATCAGGCTCCTGCTTTGATTGATGACGATGTTATGACTCTTCCGCAAATGTTACAGTCAAAGGGTTATCAAACAGGTCATATAGGTAAGTGGCATTTGGGTTTTGGTCCTAAAGGTATGACAAACAAAACTATTGATTATAGAGAAGATTTATCTCCGGGTCCAAATCAACGCGGATTTGATTATAGCTTTTGTATTCCACACAATCACGGCGACCACACTGGTATATGGTTGGAAAATGGAAAGATTTGGGGTTTGCGTTCGAATGAATTGAAAGACCCAAATATGCCAATTTATTTTACTCCATTTATAGGTTTCGATGCTCCGCAACGTATCAATGAAGAAGTCTCGCAAATGTGCACAGACAAAGCAATTGAATGGATGAAATCTACAGACAAAAACAAACCTTTCTTCTTGTATTTTGCAAGTCCAACAGTGCATGAGCCTATCACTCCTTCTGCGAAAAGAGCAGGTACATCTAAGGGTGGTGCATACTGCGATTTCATTATGGATGCAGACGATTCCGTAGGTCAAGTTATGGACTATCTCAAAGAAAGCAAACGCTTTGATGATACTATATTTATTTTGACTTCTGATAACGGTGGTCAAGGAATTCCTGCTTGGCACGATAGAAAAAATCCTAAACCATTCCAAACTTTTGAAGACGGTCATCCATTGCTAAACTTGGTTGTAAAAGCAGAAGATGCAGGACTCAAAGTCAACGGCGATTTGCGCGGATTCAAAGCTCGTATTTGGGATGGCGGAACAAGAGTTCCATTTGTGGTTTATTGGAAGGGTAATGTCGAGGGTGGCAAAACAAATAATCAAGCATTCAGCTTGGTCGACCTCTGGGCAACGCTCGCAAAAGTTGTGGATTATAAATTTGAATCTAACGATAGACTCGCAACCGATAGCGTAAATGTTTTGAATCTTTGGAAAGGCGAAAAACAATTGCGTGAAAATATCATCACCCATAGCTCAGCTGGCATCTACGCAATTCGTACAGACGATATGAAATATATCGAAGGCAAGCCTTTCAAAGATCACAGAGATTACGAAAAGGGTGAGAATACACAACAGTTGTATAATCTGAAAGAAGATTTGAGCGAAGAAGATAATCTTATAGAAGATTATCCTGATGTGGTTGCAACCTTCCAAAAGAAGTTGGAAGAAATCAGAGGAAAAAATTAGCAATCACAAGCTATAAGCCAGATTTTGTCCAAGATGCGCTAAATTGCATCTTTGGGCGCTCATTCATCTGCGCGGGGTTTTATTATTCAACCTCGCGCTTCTGTTTTGCAGAATGCGACATACCCGAGAGTTAGACGGACGAGCAGCCCTATCTCATACTTTGTCTTGCACCAAAATGGGTTTACCTTGCCAATGCAAATTACTTCGCAAAGCGGTGGGCTCTTACCCCACCTTTTCACCCTTACTACTTGCGTAGCGGTTTGTTTCTGTGGCACTATCCATCGCG
>JGI994J12354_10002797_pt1 | contig 16671 bp, 8 predicted proteins | sample IntmicLarv3ML3BL_FD_12354 | JGI IMG/M metagenome (IMG submission 12354) | reverse complement strand
GTGCTATTTTCCCCACACAGAAAACACCGTTCCACCAGCTATATACTATACTCTCGGATTTGAGGATTTAAATTTAATGAATTACTTTTGTAAAATACTAAATGCTATGAAAAAAAGAGATGGATATGTATATATGGTTGTGGGAGGTGAGTGGATAGGTAATCATTGTAAGATTACAAAAAGAAGACAAATTTCTATTTTAGGGGAAAAAATTAAGCGCTAAGATTAAAAGAAATAACTCAATTATTTTGCTATAGCGCAATACTAAATACCTTTTAGGCAATTCATTTGGGGTTAATATTATGTGGCAAATGCCTTATAAAATTACTTGACAATTGTTGCGATATGCTATATAATAAAATATAGAAGAAGTAGAACAAGATACGGTTTGCCTCCCTTTAATTAAGGAGGTGGTGCTTATGAAAAAGATGAGCCTATATGAGATAATATCTATTATTCTCACAATGGTTATACTTGCAGTAAGCATTATCACTTTTGTATTAGAATACATAATCTAAACAAAAGAAAAAAACCGTTCTTGTTAGGACCAAGAGCGGTTTTAGAAAAATAAAATAAACGCTGGAGGCAATCGTATTTACGACTGCTTCTTCTACATCATTATAATATTAATCCCGAATTTTTGCAATATATAATTTGAAAGGTGTGATAAGTGTATGACAAAAAGAAAAGATAAAGTGGGTAAGGTAAAAACTACATTTTATATTGATGAGGATTTCAAGGAGTTCTTAGACTATATGAAAGAGACTGAAGGTATACCTATCACAAGTATTTTAGTAAAAGCAACTATGCAAAAGTTTGAAAAAGAATATAAACAGTTTAAGAAGCTGAAAAAAGCAGAAGAAAGAGAAGCAAAGGAATTAAGTAAGCAAAACGAATAATAGGAGGAAAAAATATGATTAAGAATAGATGTTTAAAAACATTACTTTTAACAGGTGCACTTGCAACAGGATTTTTAGTTGCTTCAGGGCTACCGTTTGGAGATACATTGGTAACAAGGGCATACGCTGCGGAAACAGTACAATGTGCAACACTTAATAATGCGCAAGTTAGCTTTAATAATGAGGCTACAACTACAGTACAATGCTATAATATTAACGGTTACAATTATGTACCGATAAGAGCTATTACAAATGCAATGGATGTTGAAGTTTATCCGTTACAAAACGGTGAAACAGGTATAATGATTGTGCCATCTGAAAAGCCTAAAGATAAATCAGCACTTGAAAAATTAGTTGTTGAAATGGCGAATGTTAATGTAACAAAAGGTATGGTTTATTATGATAGTACAGGCTATGAAGCAGATTGCTTTTTGTTTAGAGATAGATACTATTTTAAACTAGCTGATATAGCTGCTGCCAGTGATAATTCTTTAGATGGCAAGTTAGCAATGACAGAAGTTCAAGCAAAAGGTGGAATTGCTACAGAGGCAACTAAAAAGATATTTATAGGTATTGGTGTAGAGTGGAACGAAGAAATAAAAACCATTTCTGTAACAAGAAAAGAAACTGATTTACAAAAAATCTTTACACAATATCAAACAGGGCAAGCTATAGACATTGTTGGAGCAACCTCAGTAGGCGGAAATACAGTTATTAAGACTGAAATACAGCCAGCGCCTGTTAATGATAAAAATACTTCAAGCACAAACAATGGAATAAACAAAGACTTTAAGGGAAGCGGAGTTTTAACTTCTGCTCCTAAGGTTGGTGAAGTATTAGCTAATATTTTAGTAGATGAAACAAAGAGTGCATATAAAGATACTGCAATGACACAGGTTGATTACAGTAATCTGGAGATTGTATATGCTACAAGCAATATAGGTGGATGTAACTGGTATGCAACTGGAAGATTTGCTGAAACATATGGTGTAACTTCTTTTAAAGATTTATTTATCTCTCCTCCTATTGAAACTAAGAAATGGGTGGAAGCTGCAAATAGTGGCAAATATTCACTTATAGATGGAACATTTAATAAAAATGATATAGTAAGTGGCTGTATCGCTGTTTGGGAGACACATGTGACATTTGTTGAATATGTGGAGTATGATAGTAGTGGAAACCCCATAAAGGTATACTATACAGATTCAAACTATGGTCATGACGGTATTTACAGACCAGAGAGTGCAGATGCAAGAGTAAAAGTTAAATCTTTTGATGAATTTTTGAAAAGTATTAGTAGTGGGTTTGTAGGATATGTAACAGTAAAATAAAGTAAAAATAAAATTTAATATATATTTTGAAGCAGATTTAAGTGAATTTCTTAATTCTGCTTTTTTATTTAAAAAAACATAATACTAGGAGGAAAAAAATGATTAAAAAACGATTAACTAGTTTTCTTATGATGTTTATTATGGTTTTATCTATGATTGTTATACCAAGTGCCACAGCAAGTGCAGCGGAGGTATATTATGCGGGTGAAACTTTAAACACGAAAAACGAAAGTAACAGGCAACCAATTATGCGAATGGGCGGTTATGTGGATTATGATAACTTTGCACCTATGCAAACCAGTTGGACTAATCCAAGCAATGGGGTAATCTATCAGGCATACTGTGTAAACCCTGCATATCCGGGATACGGTGATATAGAAGAGTATACTGTTGATATTATGAGATTTGATAATGATAGTATTGTAGATGCAGGTGGCTCAGGAGGCGCAGGAAAAACACCCAATTCGACATCAATGGCAGGTAATTCAGTATCTGATGCTTTAGCAGGTGCAGTAACTTATGGTTTTCCTACTGTAGATGCAGCTACGTTGTTAAAAGGGAGTGCTTCAGCTTATGGAGTGACACAAGACCAGTTAGATTATGCGGCATATTTAGCTACCAAAATGGCTATCTGGTCGCTGATACATAATAGTTATAGTATAGGTCTTTGGAATCAAAATCCAGATGCGTCTTATTATCCATATGCCTTAAGAGAGGCTGTAGTCGAGGCTACAAAGGATATATACAATAAAGCAGGCTCATATACAACTCCTGCAGTAACAACACAGATTACTTTCGTAGCAGGAGAAGGAGCCCGAGTTGCAGGAAACTGGGAAGTTGTATATACAATAAATCCATCTTCAAGTGTGCTTACAGGTCATGATATGTTTATATCTATGCGTGATAGCAGCAGTTTTGGTAATTTGAAAATCTGTGATATGAGTGGAAATGAGTACCCACTGGATACTTCAGGGGCATACCCACGTTACAAAATACCTTCAGGAACAACAAGCATAAAGGCAGTAGTTCCAATGCCGACAGGTGAGGAAACTGTAACAAAAGATATTACTGTTTATGCACTTACACAGTCTAAAATTTTACTTTATGGAAAATCAAATAATCCAGTAGCACAAAACTATATATTAGCAGGCAACGCTTATGCCACTTCCAGTGATGATTTCACAGTAGGGGCACAAAGCTTAAATCCAGAACCACTTCCGGAAGGCGATATTTCAATAAAGATTGAAAAGTATGACGAGCAGACAGGGGCAAAGCTCCCTAATGCACAGTTCGCAATCTATGAGCAAGCGGACACATCAAGGCCAATTGCTGAAGGTATGACGGACAAAAATGGTGTATTGCTTGTTAGTAACGTGGATCCAGGAACATATGTGATAAGAGAATTAAATCCACCACCGGGGTACATGGTTTCGGATAAAACGAGTCCTGACCGATTAATTATAGCGAAAACAGGTGATGGTGTTATCACAGTTAAAGTAGATAACATTAAGCTGCCTGAATTGCAAATTAAAAAGCAGGATTTAAAAACAAAAGACCCTATTCAAGGGGTGACATACGAAGTTAAAAAAGTAGATGGAGCATCTGTAGGAACATATGTAACAGATGCACAAGGGAAAATATCTATCCCAGGACTGGAAGCAGGAGCATATGTTGTAACAGAAATTTCTGCACCAGAACCTTATATTATTAACTCCACACCGCAAAATGTATCTTTAGTCGGTGGAGATAACAAAACATTATTGTTTGAAAACATTAAATACCCAACTTTAATAGTACAAAAGACAGACGGAACGACTTACAAAGGTATTCCAAATACAACATTCAAAATTGAATATGAAGAAAATGGTGGCAAAGTACTTATTGGAACATTTAAAACTGGTGCAGATGGACGAATCACACTACCATTTGTAAAATCGGGCTGGTATGTTGTTACAGAAACAATACCTGCACAGGGGTATCAAAAACCAACAAATCCTGTAACAAGGATTTATTTAAATGCAGGAGACAATTCCTATTTAAGTACAAGCAACACAGTTGATTCAAACTCTACAAACAATAACAACATCAGTAATACAGCAGGAACTTATACAATTACAAGTGGTGCTGATTACGAGGTTGTAGGTGATATAGTTAATTATCCACTTAACAGCATTGTAATCAAAAAATCAGATGCAAATACAGGTGAAATGCTTGATGGTGCAATCTTTGAGGTAATTAAGACCACAGGCGAAACAAGTGGTCAAAATGGTACTTTAATCTGCACAGTTACAACAGACCATTCAGGCGTTATTGTAATCACAGGATTAGAAGCTGGTGCGTATGCAATAAGGGAAATTAAAGCACCAACAAATTATATAATTGCTGAAACAAATTTGCAGACTGTAAATCTAAAGGCGGATGGAACAAGCGTAGTAGAAGTTGTTTTTAGAAACTATCCTTATGGACATATCTTAATTACAAAAGTAGATGCTTCTAACAATGCACCCCTTGCAGGTGCAACATTTAAAATCACTAAAGGTGATGGGACGGTTGTAGGGAACAGTAATGGTATTTATGTTACTAACAGTGACGGTGAGATATTAGTTTCCAACTTAGAACCGGGAAGCTATGTAATAACGGAAACAATAGCACCGGATGGATATGTTATTGATACAACACCTCAAACAATTAAAGTAGGTACTGACGGAGGCACTTACAAGGTTAGTTTCCAAAATCAACCTGATGGCGGACTTGTAATTAAAAAGTATGATTACAATACAAAAGAACCTCTTGCAGGTGCACAGTTTAAAATTACAGATAGTAAGGGCGCTGTTGTAGGTACATCAAATGGTATTTATACAACTGATGCCAGTGGAACAATTCATATTCCGAATCTTAAAAAGGGAACATATATTGTCCAGGAGATTAAAGCACCTGAAGGTTATATCCTTGAAAACCAATCACAGACCATAGAGATTGGAAACAGCAAAACATATACACTTGATTTTTATAACAAAATAAAAAGTGGTTTGCAGATTATAAAGATTGATAGCGAAACCAAAGAACCATTAAAAGATGCCAAATTTACTGTTTATAAGAAAAATGGTGAAATCATTGGCCAATATGAAACTAATGGTGACGGTATAGTTATTCTGGATAACCTTGAGCCAGGTTGGTACAAGATTGCAGAAACAAAAGCACCTGATGGATATATCCTAGACGATATTCCGCAGGACGTTGAAGTTACCTATAATCAATTTATAAAAGTTGTGTTTGAAAACAAACCTTTTGCAGAATTAGTTATTATCAAAACTGATTCAAAGACAGACAAACCATTGGAAGGTGTAAAATTTGAAGTAGCCAAGATTAACGGTGAAAAAATAGGAACATTCACAACGGACAGAAAGGGCTACATTCACGTTAATAACCTAATGTCAGGCAAATATACTGTAACGGAAGTTAAAGCCTTAGACGGTTATGAATTAGATAATACAGTGCATGAGGTCGAAATTAAAAACGGTAAGCAAGTGAAATTAGAAATTGAAAACAACCCACTTGCAGGTCTTAGATTAATTAAAATTGACAGCATCACAGGCGAAGGTATTTACAATGTTGAATTTATGATTTTTGATAGAAACAACAAAGTTGTAGGAACTTTCTATACTGACAACCGTGGCGTTATTGACCTTGATGAAGGTATTCTTCCGGCAGGAACTTATAAAATAAGAGAAACAAGACCTGCTGAAGGATATTACAGAGATGATGTACCAAGAACAATCAAAATGACTACAGGAAAAACTACAGAAATCGTATGGGAAAATGTTCCTGAAGCAGGACAAATTCAAATCCATAAAACGTCTGGAGACTTGAATGAGTATAATGGTTTACCTGAAGGTACAGCACTTCAAGGGGCAATATTTGAAGTATATAACCACAAAACAGGAAGAGTAGTTGATAGGTTTGTTACAGACTATTATGGCTATGGTGTATCTAAACCGTTGCCATTAGGTCGATATATTGTTAAAGAAGTCCAAGCACCGTCATATTATAAAATTAACCCAACAGCTATAGATGTCACTATTGAATTTGCTACTCAAATAGTAAAGGTAGAAGTAAAGAACTATAGTGCTAATACAGGAGTTACGATTGATAAGGTCGGGCCGAAGGAAGTAGTACAGGGCAGCTCAATAAGATATGACATTAAAAATGTAAGAAATGTGAGTACAGTTGCACTTACCGACTTCTTCTGGAGAGATGTAATTCCGACAAATGCAGTAACTCTAGAAAAAATAGTTACAGGCACATACAGTCAATCGGTAAAATATAAGATTATGATAACAACTAATAAAGGCAATGTACGTACTATTGCTGATAATCTTATGACCACTAAAAATAATGTTGTTGATTGCTCTGCTGCGTCATTAGGACTTCCGAGTGATGAGTATGTTGTGAGCTTTGCACTTATGTTTGGTACAGTGCAGCCAGGATTTACTATGGTGGAAGATGCAAAAGTATATGTAAAGGTAAAAAGTACAGGGCTACCAAATGGGTATCAGTTTGCCAATAAGGCTGATATAGGAGGTAAATATCAAGGCGAATGGGTTGTGGGTAATGCTACAACAGTGGCAACAGTATATAATCCAACACAGGATAGGTTACCTAAGACAGGTTGGTAAGAAGTAGTCAAAAAAGGTGGGTTTTAATTAAAACCCACCTTGTATAATCATTCCTTGGAGGTTGATTTAATGAGTGCTATTGGTTTTAGATATGTTATGCTTTTTGGATATCAGCGTTATATTGTTTTTATCAATCTTATAGATAAAAATGAAGAAGGTGAAGATTTATCACATGAACTTATTTTATCGCTAACCAATGAGAAAGGCAATGACTTGTGTTCGTTGGAACATAAGCGGTTTCTCAGTAATTTTTATAACAACAATATACCACAGAGAGAATTACTAGAAAATAGAGGCGTCTACGTGACTATTAAATTAGGTAAGGCTCAAGAATTGTCTACCAGATATATATATAACGGTGACAACACTCAAATAGATGTAATTGGATTTGGTGACATAGATAAAACACCTAAAATAATCTCTTTTTCAGAATTTATGAGTGGTGTAGAAAAATCTTTTATAGCTAATGGTGGGAATGATGATACTATTGAAATTCATTTAAAGTATTTAACAGAGTTTATTTATTAAGGAGAAAAAGGGAGGAAAACAAATGACGAAAGAACTTGGAAGATTAACTGAAGATGTTGTAGCAAAAGAAGTCAGCTTTAACGGAGAAACAAAGAAAGTGGTAAACAATTACCTTGCTGTAAACAGAGGTAAGGATAGTCAAGGAAATAATAAGACTGTGTTTATTAAATTTTCGGCATGGGGGAAATTAGCAGAGCTAATGGAAAAGCATTGTACAAAAGGTATGAGGGTTGTACTTGAAGGACATTTAAAGAATGAAACCTTCGAATATGAAGGAAGAAGGGTACAAACCCTTGTTTTAAATGTAGAAAATATTGAGTTTGCTGATACAAAAAAAGATGAAAATACAGAGAGTAAATAATTAAATAAATGTAATGAAAAGGCGATTTTCTTAATGAGAATCGCTTTTTTATTAAAAACTATAAAATAAAAACCGCGGAGGCAAAATTTATGAAACTATCTATCGAAAATGTAAACAAAATGATTGAGTGTTGTACAAAAAAAGAAATTGATTTTTTGATATATATAGGACAGTTTCAAGATGAAAATGGAATAATTGAAGGTGTTGACTACAAAGACGTACTAGTGAATATAGAGATTTGCAAGGCTTCATTTTATAAAATACTTTACAGTTTAGAAAGCAAAGGTCTTATACAAATCAACTACTTAAATGGGACATATGGATTTTGGGAGATACAAATATTAAACAATGTGTTTGCTACAAAAGATGACTATAAAAAGGGATATATTAAATTGCATTATACGGTTTTACATAGTGTAAAGTTTAAACAAATGACAAAGGGAGAAAAGGTTGTAATTTTACACCTTTTTAAATTATATGATTTACGAAATGTAGGTATAAAAATAACACTTAAGAGAATCATGGAGTGGACAGGAAAAAGTTTGCGTTCTGTCAAAAAGTTTATAGAAACTTTAAAGAAGTCAAATATGTTTGACATTGCTGAATGGGGAAAAATGATTGTTGTGAGCATTTATATGGGCTTTGGTATTCGAACAGCAAGAGAAGTTGATATAAAGAATAATCACACAGTTGGATATAAATTACGCAAGACAAAAACAAAAGCTATAGAAAGAGACGTGGTAGATGTTCTTACGCTATTTAGAAACTATGCAAGTAAGGTTGGAAAAGATTTAATTATAAAGGCAATAGATAGGTCTATAGAAGTCTTTGGAACACTTCAGCCAGCTTATATTAACCGATTAATTAATATTGGTGTAGTATAATTTTTTTCAAAAGATACCGATTTGAAGCCATATTTTTATACGTGTAGCAAAATAGACAATCCACAATGTTAAAATTCTTTTCCCTATGGTTAAAGGATGTTATATTTCATAAAATTTCTTTAAAATATGGAGTAAAATTGTTGTTGATAGTCTATTTTAATGCAATGAAAAGTCTATTTTACTACGCAAAAAAGAAGTTTTGAGTTTATTCTTCTACAGTTAAAGTCTTTTTTATTGCAAGCTCAAAAGAGAGGAAAAGTAAGGAAATAAGCCTTTTGTAAGGCTTTTTTTAATGCTGACTATCTCTTTTAGCTACTTTGCTTACTACTCACTATAACTATTGCGAAACCGTGAGAATTTATAAACTAAACCGAATTTTATTACAAACTTGAGAGGTGATTCGTATGACTTTAAAATACTTTTATAAAACCATTATTGGAGAGGTTGAAGTAAGTGAGAAAATTTTTATTGAACTTGAAAATATGGACAAAAAACTTGATAACTCGGACAGGAAATACTATAAGTGGAATGTATCCTATGATGCGGATATTATTGTATCCCCTAAATATAAATTTGGAGCAAGTAATGATTATGACTATAAAGCAAGTTTTAAAAGCAATAGTTTGGAACAAATAATAATATCTAGGGAGAAAATAAAAGACATAAATAAAATTTTAGAAAAAGAAAATGATAGGAACAGAAAAATAATTGCAATGAATATTCAAGGATTTACTGAGATGGAAATAGCTGAAGAAATAGGGGTTTCACAGTCTACGATAAATAAAGTTAAGCAAAGGTTTTCAAAAGAGATAGAACGATTGAAGTGAATTAATTACGATTAAAATGAAATTAAAGTTAAAAAAATATGAGAATTTGTACAGTCTGCAATTACGATAAAAATAGTTTTTTAAATTGATTTTTTTTGAAGGAGATGAATAGGTATTGTTGAAATTCCTACAAATATGAAAATATTGGAAATATGATATATGAAATTAGAAAAAGATTTATATTATGCGATTTTGTATTCGAATAAAAATATTTCGAAAATCGGATCTATTTTTTTACTCAATGAAAATAGCTGTTCAAATTAATCTTATAAAAAAATATGTTAAAAATTGACAAAAAATTGAAGATATGTAGTCGTTTTAACACTTTGCATAAGAAGTTCTGTTAAATGAATTAAAAATAGCGTAAAAACTATATAAATAGTTATAAAAAATATGATTTTTTCACTGAGAAAAAAGGTGTATATTCAGATGTATACTTATGTGTAATAAATTGAAATTTTTTTTATTAATTCCTAAAAATGGCAAAATTGACATGAATTTTTTCAATGTATTTAAAAAATTCGTATGCTTTTGGTAAATTTTCTAATTAAAACTTATATTTGCACAGATTTTCTTTTCGTTGTTTTTTTTCACAAAAAAATAAAGACTGTATGCTACATTAAAGATGTAGTATGTAATGTGAAAATAGTTTGATTAAAATGAGAAGAAAGGGTTTGGTGGGGAATGAGAAAGAAAGTGTTAAGGTTTTTAGCTGTAATACCAAGTATTGTTAAGATTTTTTTAAAGGGTAGATTATTGAATTTTTTGCGAAAAAAGGTGAGAAAAGCCACAGTATTATTATTAATTACTGTGATGATTACAGGAGTTTTACCAATGCATGTATTTGCTGATGAAACAGATATATTGCAACGGACATTGGTTGTTAATAATAATCCTTCAACAACAGATTTTTTTATTTCTGGTCAAGGTGATATTGATGACTTATCCAGGAAAAACGGTAGTGAGGTTGAGATTAGTGGTAATAGAAGGCCCAACATTACTATAAATGTGACAGGTGGAACAAAAGAAAATCCTCATTTGATTTTTAATGCAGAGCAATTGAAGAATATAGGGAGGAGCCCGTCAGTATGCTATCAATTGAGGGCAGATATTGATTTAAACAACGAGGAATGGATTCCAATAGTATCTTTTTATGGAAGTTTGGATGGAAACGGATATAAAATAAGTAATTTAAAGATTACAAATTCAGGTGAAAATAAAACAGGGTTATTTCGAGATACAACGGGAGCAACATTAACAAATATTGTTATAGAAAATGTGGATGTACAAGGAAAGGACTACACAGGTGCACTTGTTGGACGAAGCTATAACACAGTTGTAGAAAATTGTAGATTAGAGGGAAATATTTCAATTTTAGGTGATCAATATGTTGGAGGCTTTATAGGTCAGAGTTCAGGTGGATGTACAATAGAAAATAATAAGGCAACGGGCGATATAGCAATAGGAGGAAGATTTTCTGTAGGAGGATTTGTGGGAAGTGATTCAAATGGGGCAGAAAAAAATAGCAAAGTTACTAATAATAGTATAGATGGTAATGTTGAAGTTGTAGGGAATCAAAATGTTGGAGGAATGATAGGTAATAGTGTTTATGGAACAATAAATAATAATAATTTGACGGGATATATTGTAGTGAAGGGAAGTGGGAGCAATGTTGGAGGATTATTGGGCTCTCTAAATGGGGGAGAATTTAACAATAATAGTATTGAAGCAAAAGTGATGATAACAGGTGGTCAAAGAACTGGAGGAATGGTAGGTGTTACAATAAGTGGTACCAACATGGTAAACAACAATAATATTGTGGGAGAAATAAAAGTTGAAGGAACTAGTATGGTAGGTGGCCTTATAGGCGAGCTCGTTTCCACTTGTGAGGCTCAAGATAACTATGTAAAGGGATACCTTGAAGTAACAGGAACACGTGAAGTTGGTGGATTGGTAGGAGTTTCGAAATCTGATATTATATCCTGTTTTGTTGATGCAGTGGGAAATATAGAAGGACAAGTTAGTATAGGGGGATTGGTAGGAAACATGGGAGTTGGGAAGATAGAAAGTTGTAAAAGTAATGTGGCTGTTGAGGGAGGAGATTTTGTAGGAGGTTTAGCTGGGCAAGCTCCAGATATAATAGAAAGTTATGCGACAGGGAAGGTGAAAAGTGATAAAAAGATGGCAGGAGGCTTAGTTGGGCGTTCCAAGTCAATAATAAAAAGTTATGCTACAGGAGATGTAGAATTTAATGGACCTGAGAATTATTCCGTGGGAAGCTTGGCTGGATACATAATAAAAGGAGGATTAATAGAAAATTGCTTTTCATTGGGAGAAGTTAGAGGGGAAGTTAGGGATGTTTTCGTGCTTTTAAGAGATGAAAACGTAACTATATTGAATTCATTTACCACCAGTGAGAAGGGTGCTGTGATTGTGGCTGGAAGCAATCATGTTATCGCAAATCTGTATTATGGTAAGGACGAAAGCATGTTAGATAAAGATACATATATTGGATTTGATTTTGAAAACATATGGGACATAGATGAAGGCTCATATCCATATTTAAGAGAATTGGACAAACCAGAATGGCAAATTGTATTAACAAATTCTATAGTTTTTGACCTTCCAAACTATACAGTATCTATTCCTAATGCAAATACTTCAGATAATCAGATAGTTGTTAATGCAACTGTGTTGGATGAAAATAGTAATCCGATTGAAGAAGCACATATTGTTTATTCTTTAGCTGAAGATTATGAAGGTATCAGTATTGATAGTACTACAGGTATGGTTACAGTAACGCCACAGGCTGTGGTTGGAACAGTGATTATTACAGCAACTTCGGGGACAAGTACTACACGAGTTAATTTAGTGCTTACAGAAAACACTTTAGGTAATATCGTTTTTGGATTAGAGAGCTATGCTTCTTTCATTCCAACAGTTGGTGCTGAAAACATTGTATTAACTGTTAATGCAATTGTTTTAGCTTCGGATGAGCAACCAGTACTAAATGCACCAATTGCTTATTCTTTGGCTGAAGATTACGAAGGGATTAGCATTGATAGTGCAACTGGTGTGGTTACCATTACATCTAATGCTATAGCGGGGACAGTGGTTATTGCAGCAACTTTTGATGACCTTAATACACAAGTGAATTTAATATTGACAAGTAAGTCTTTACTCTCAGGCAATCAGACGCAAATTTTGGCTGAGGTGGGTAGGTATTATGATATTACGGTTGCGGTAAATCAAGTTACTGATTTTAACAATATGGAGATTACACTGACTTATGATGCAAATATATTTGAGCTGGAGGATATTAGTTCTCTTACCAAACAAAAGGAGCTAACAGTTGGTTCTATAAATGAGATAGGTATCACTGTTACTTCTATTTCGGCTGGAGAAATAAAATTTAAAGCGGATAAAAATATTACTAGTGGTAAGGCATGGTCTGGCATACTAAATGTGGTGCGTTTTAAAGCACATACTACAGGCGAAGGCATGATTTCAGTTACGCAATAAGTGGATGAAAAACGACAATACATAAGATAAGTGTATAATCAACCTAATTTGTGGCAGGAGGATAAAAAATGAGAAAAAAGACAACTTGGATTGCTAGACTTTTAGCATTTATATTATTTTTTCAGGTAGTTCCCAGTGAAGCTATATTTAAAACTGTGGTATTGGCAGATGAATTAAATTCCGTAGTAAATGTTAAGCAGGTAGAAAATTTACAGTATAACGAAGATGTACAAATAGATATAGATTCACAACAAGATATTCCTATACAAAAAGAGGATATAATTGACGAACAAGAAACTGATGCAAGAGTTGCAGATGATATTTTAAATGAAGAGCTTTCCTTACAAAAAGAAAAAATATCACTTGAGAAATTGGTGGTAAAAGAAGAGCGAACTGCATTATATTCTGAACTTAGTGATAATGATAGGGTATCATTGTTGCGACATTATGAGATTACAGATAGTGCAATGAGAGCTTGTGAAGAAATAGGTTTGAGTGTGGAAGCGGCATTGATGCCTGCGAAGATTATTGGTCGTTTAGGAGTATCAGCTAATCAAGCACAACGGATGATTGAAGTTTATGAGCAGTTGGAGGGGGAAGAGCGTGGAGGACAGCGTGCTCTGTCACAAGCAACTGCATATGAAGAGTATGTTGGGACTTATTCTTCAATTGACAGTGAAGGACGTTTGCAAATTCGTTCCCTTGTATTAGACGGATATAAAGCAAGTGCTGCTGTGTATGCTTATATTGCATCGAAAGCATTAAATGCAGATATTAATGATATTGTTTGGACAAAAAATAAAGATGGAGTTTTAAATACAGACTTATCTGCGTTGCCCGATGAAGATGCAGAGGAATTGACTGCTTTAGCAAGACTATATTCAGTTAGACTGGATTTCTTGTTTTCTTATATGACAGAAAATAGGCTGACAGTATATGAATTAGGGGATAAACTAAAACAATATCAAATTGAGTTAGATATTTTTGTATTTAATAATGAAGAAGAAACTAGTAATAAAATGCGAGCTTTTGCCATACAAGGAGAGGATGAAACTCCAAAAGATCACCCTCTAGCACCATTTAGCTATACATATGGTGAGAATGATAGCATTAATCTAAATAATGGTGCACTTAGTTATTATGATCCAGTTGTTAGTTTAGCAGGTAAGAATGGCCTGGATCTTAATATCATGCTAGTATATAACTCTTCTGAGGCTGTTTTGGATAAAGCAGAAAGAATTTTGAAAAAACCATCTACAAATAGTTGGATGGTTAAAGGGTCAGTAGAAATATCCAGCGAACCAAGAGACCCTAATATGGTAAAAAGAAATAATATTTATATTGGGAAAGATGCAAGTGGAGCGATGTTACCTGCTTTTAGATATGACTATACAGATATTTATTACTATATGACAGATAACAAAGAGTGGGTAAAATCATTTAGGAGTAGTTCAGATGCTATTGGATTTATATATGATGATTTAGATGATCTTATGGTTCAGATGCCAAGATCGAATAGAGATACTGAACAATTTGGGTCAAGGCATTATATGGCAGGTTGGAAATATAGAGACAGTTACCGTTATAGCAGTGCGCCTTATGATTATGAGTATTACTTTGATATGCATGCTGAGCTGTTGACTGAATGGCAATATCAAGCGACTGATATTGTGGCTAAAGAGGGAGGCAATCCTTTTATTGATATGGGTGTTGGCTGGGGATTGAATTTTTCTCGTGTAATCCTTGAACCACAGTCAAATCATAAATATATACAATTGGGTACAGGAGAGAGACATGAGTTGGTACTGGAGGGCGGAACTTATATTCTTAAGGACACTCCTAACGAATACCTATTGAATGACTTAGCATTTGCAGATGCAACATCAACAGATAAAAGCAAAGTACCTGGTAGCTACTATGTATTAACTTACTTAGGCAGAGACAAAGCAGGGCAGAAAGAATATTTTGACAAAGATGGTTTTTTGTTGGCGATAATAGACCGTTTTGATAATAGAATTTCTTTTAAACTTACGAAGTCATCGGGTATTACAAGTAAAACTATGTACGATTTGGAGATAACGGATACAATTGGTAGAAAGGTTACATTTAAATATAGCAATATTGGCTCACATGTCCTTATTGATGTAATGTTACCAGATGAAACTACAATCAATTACTATGGTACACGTGTTGATGATGCTATAGGGTTGGATGGAAGAAGATATGGTCGCTCTGATGTAAATTATGAAAACCTTAAATTTTTATTACGCAAAAAAACAGATGCGGAAAATAATATTACAGAGTTCGCATATAATACAGAAGCAATAGTGACTCAAAATGCAACTGAGACACACAGATATCTTTATTTTGGCGATAATCCACCCGTTGGTTCTAATGGACAGTTTATGGATAATGCAAATAAGGAAAGAACTAGTATCTTTAACCTAACACAGGTTTTTTATCCAACAGGTGCAATGTCATTATATGAATATAAGGTAATTGCAGCACCGTTAAGTGGAGGACTTAGGCTTATTTATGCAGTAACTAGCAGTAGAAGTGATAACCCCACATCGGCATTTGAACAAACTTATGAATATTGTATTGAAGATGAAACTAACGGTGATAATTACAAAACTGTTGTTACATCTGAATTGACAGGTACAATGACAGAGCATACCTTTAATTCTAAGGGATACCGTATAGAAGCATTAATATGTTCAGACAATACTAAGTATGTAAGTACAAAATATCAGTATACACAAGCAAACTACAATCTTCCGCAAAAGATATCGACTACTTGGTTTAATAGTAACCAAAATGACAAGTTAGTGACAGATGAGTTTTTTGAGTATGATAGCTATGGCAATATGGTAAATTATATTGATGCCACTGGTGTTAAATCGGTATATAGCTACGACCCAACCTATAATTTGCTTGAACAAAAAATTTCTAAAAATGGTACAATAATAGAACAATATATTTTAACAAGTGACAAAAAGCAAATTGAAGAGATTGAAATATGGGCAAATAATGAGTATAAAGGAGGAACTACTTATGTCTATAATACAGATAAAACACTAAATCAGCAGATAATAAAACTAGATGAAACGGCGACACCAATTACAACAAGTTATACATATGACCGTGGAATATATATTGCTTCACAAACAACAAGTGGTGTTACAGAACGCTTTACTTATGATGTAATGGGACGGCCACTGGCAATTATTGACGGAAAAAATCAGGCAACTAATTTTATATATGATAAACTTGGTCGCCAAAAGATGCAGATAAATACGGATAACACTAAACAACAGACTGTATATAACGACACAGGTAATACAGTTACTGTTACAGACGAAAATGTAAATGTTATTCAGTATCGTTATGATGGTTTAGGTTATATCACAAGTATTTGGGATATGACTGGAAATGTGTGTTTGCAAAAATTTGTTTATGATAAAGAGCGTCGTTTAACAAGTGAAACAGATGCAAACGGCAGCATAACAAGTTATACATATGATAAGCTTGGTCGTGTAACGAAAAAGGAAATCAAAAAAGGCACTACAGTGCTTTATAGTGAAAATTATCAATATCAAAATGCCTTTGAAGGTACCTATAATAAAGTAATGAAAACTGTAGT
>JGI994J12354_10002796_pt1 | contig 16679 bp, 17 predicted proteins | sample IntmicLarv3ML3BL_FD_12354 | JGI IMG/M metagenome (IMG submission 12354) | reverse complement strand
TAGCCCATGCTAAACGATATGACACTTTGGTTCTGTTATCATTTTCTGATTGAACCATTTCTAAAACGCTTTCTGGCAATTTCATTATTTCTACTACTTTTTCATATATCTCATCTATTGTTCCTGAACCGCCTAATTGCTTCAATGCTTTAAATAGAGGATTAATCATAGCATCGAAAGATGGAACACCGTTTGATTTTTTCATATATTTATATCCCCCGTGTATAATAAACTTATTCTACATATTATAGCAAAAACCTGTCGTAAAATCAACTTACGACAGGTTTTTTCAATGTGGTGGAGCCGGCGGGAGTCGAACCCGCGTCCGAGTGTGCTTTGACAGGAGCTTCTCCGGGCGCAGGCAGTTTCAAAAAATTCCCTTACCCAACAGCATCTGCCAAAACTTCGGGGTCGGTAGCTTCATTATGCATGGCGTGCTCAAAGCTTTGCGCGCTCACGTTCACCACTAATCGACGCCCACTCCCGGACCGTGGTACTTCCGAGGCAGACGACCGCGTTAAGCCGCGGCTAGAACAGTTCTATTGTTGTTCTTTAATTTATAAAGTTGCCCATTTTAAGGATGGTAGGCGCATCCGCCCGCTTATCCTGCCTCCACACCCCCGTCGAAACCGGTACGGCCCCGGGATGAAAAAACAAAGCTTTGCGACTGTTCTTCGTGATTAAATATCCGCGCACCTCCGGCAGAGAAGCACCACGCCGGAGGCAGCGCGAGCTATGGGTAAATATTATAGCCAAAAAATCGGCTTTGTAGAGCCGGAGCCTACATCTTTACAGGCTCGGGATATTCCTCGCCGTGGGTGTCAACCGTGACGCTTGTCATGACCTGTGCGGTTTTCGGACGGTCGCTGAAATCGCATTTTGTTTCGGCGATAGCGTCCACAACGTCCAAGCCTTCGATAACCTTGCCAAAGGCGGCATATTGGTTGTCAAGGTGCGGAGAGTTTTGGTGCATCAGGAAAAACTGGCTTCCGGCGCTGTTTGGCATCATTGTGCGAGCCATGGACAAAACGCCGCGGTCGTGCTTTAGCGTGTTTTCAAATTTGTTGGATGTAAATTCGCCTGCGATGCTGTATCCCGGTCCGCCGGTTCCGTTTCCGTCCGGGCAGCCGCCCTGAATCATGAAGCCGGAAATTACGCGGTGGAAGCCGACGCCGTTGTAAAAGCCTTTATTGATGAGGGAGATGAAATTGTTCACGGTGTTCGGTGCGATTTCGGGATAAAGTTCGGCGCGGATGATGCTGCCGTTTTCCATTTCAATTGTTACGATAGGGTTCATATTTTTCCTCCTAGGTGTGCTTGTTTTAAAAAGCAAACAAAATTTTTAAGCCCGAGGGCAGTGCCGGTTAAAGAGATATTACATGTTTTTAATTGCCCGGTCCATGTCGCGCTGGGCAACGCGCTTTGCATCGCTCTCGCGCTTGTCATAGAGCTTTTTGCCCTTGCACAGACCAATTTCAAGCTTCACGCGGCTGTCCTTAAAATATACAGACAGCGGAATTAAAGCGACGCCATCCTGCATCACACGGGCGTTTAGCTTTAATATTTCTTTTTTGTGCATTAAAAGCCTTCTCGTTCGCTCCGGGTCGCGGTTGAAGATGTTGCCCTTTTCATAGGGGCTTACATGCATGCCGCGAACGAAAATTTCGCCGTTTTTAATTGTGCAGTAAGAGTCCTTCAGGTTGAGCGTGCCGCCGCGGATGGATTTTACCTCTGTTCCGAAAAGCTCAATGCCAGCTTCAAAACGCTCCAAAACAAAAAAGTCGTGAAATGCCTTGCGGTTTGAGGCGATTTGCTTAACGCCCTGCGCTTTTGGTGACACTGTAAAACCCCCCTCCTCAGTGAAAAAATCCGGCAGCAAAAGCATGACATATCCGCAGAAGCCGACGTGCTTTTTCACAGGGCGCGGTTATATGGGCTGCCCGGTGAAAAATTACGGCATAAAAGGATATATTAATAAAATAGCCGCGGTGCTTTAGACACCGCAACTATTATAACACGAATTTAAAATAAAAAAAGTCTAATCTGTAAAATATCTATTAAAAAATGGTAAAGCATAGTCCGCAATGCACGCCTCGCATTCTGCCGCAGGCGTTGCAAGCAGCAGCATGTCGCGCCCTCCCTCAAACACGTTTATTTCGGTTTTTTCCCAAGGGGAAAACCCGGCGGAAGAGAGCGCGGCTTCTATAAGCGCCTTTGCGATTACGGGCGTTAGCTGGAAGCTGTTATGTATAACAATTGCGACCAGCCGCTCTTCGATTATTTGGTAATCCATCCTTGTATAATTCCTCCGTTTTGTTAAGTTTGCTTAGGTGCTGTTTTTGCAATCTAAAGTGATACCTCAAATTATAATACAAGCGGCGGAAAGTCACTATGCAAAATATATGGAAAAAACGCTTGCGGTGTGGTAAAATGGCAGATAACTGAAAACTGAAAAATATGCGATAGAGCAAAAGCAGGAGGAAGACCTTGGATTTTACAGAAAAGAAAATTTCACATAAAGACATTTTTAAAGGCAATGTGGTGCATCTGCATGTTGACACAGTGTCCCTTTCTGATGGAAGCGAGGCGTTGCGCGAAATTGCCGAGCATGTTGGCGGCGCTGTGGTTTTGCCGGTTGATGATGCCGGTGGGGTCTATCTCGTGCGCCAGTTTAGATATGCCGTGGGGCAGCACCTTTTAGAAGCGCCGGCAGGCGCCTTAAACGCCGGAGAGGCGCCGCTTGTGTGCGCCATGCGCGAGCTGGCGGAGGAAACAGGCTTAACCGCCCGAAATTATGAATTTTTGGGGGAAATTTATCCGTCCCCGGGCTATTGCCGCGAGGCGCTCCATCTTTACCTTGCCACAGGTCTTGAGCGGGGCGAGGCGCAGCTTGACGAGGGCGAGCTTTTGCTGACAGAAAAGCACAGGTTTGATGAAATTTTCCAAATGGCTCTTAAAGGAGAAATAAAAGACGCGAAAACGGCGCTTGCGGTTTTGCGTGCCGCGCCATATCTTGACAGGAAGGGGAAAAACTAAAAATGTCCAGAAAAATTTTGATTGTTGACGATGAAAAAACGATAGTTGACATACTTCGCTTCAACCTTGAAAAAGAGGGCTATGAAACCGCCTTCGCCCACGATGGCAAGGCGGCGATAGACGCAGCAGAAAGGGAAAATCCCGACCTTATCCTGCTTGACATCATGCTGCCATATGTTGATGGCTTTGAGGTTTGCAAAACAATTCGCGAGGGCGGAAGCCCTGTGCCTATAATCATGATAACCGCGCGCGAGGAGGAAAACGACAAGATTTTCGGTCTGGAAATTGGCGCGGACGATTATATAACAAAGCCGTTTTCCATGCGCGAGCTTTTAGCGCGCGTGAAGAGCAATATGCGCCGTGCCATTGCACCTGTGCTCACCGCGGCGGATTCGCCCCAGCAGGACGGGCTTTTTGTTGACGCAAACCTTCACAGGGTTTTCAAAAACGGCACAGAGCTTGAGCTTACGCAGCGCGAATATGAGCTTATAAAATTTCTTGTCGAAAATCCCGGCAAGGTTGTGTCAAGGCAGGAGCTTATGAGCGAGGTTTGGCAGTATGACTATTACGGCGACCTTCGCGCGGTTGATGTTGCCGTTCGCCGCCTTCGCGAGAAGCTTGAGGATAACCCTGCCGAGCCGGAATATGTAATCACAAAACGCGGCGCGGGATATTATTTCGCCGGATAGAAAAAGAAGGAAAAACCATGAACAAAAGCCTTTATTCAAAGCTTGTTGTCATTATCCTTGCGCTCATTTTGGCGCTTATGACCGTTGTGGGCGCGTTTTTGCTGCGAGGTGTGCAAAGCTTTTATTTGAGCGAGTTTTATGTGCAGATGCGCTCGGTGTTTTCAAACGTGCAGATGGTGGATGCGCTGCGCTCTGCCGCGGACGGAGAGGACGCGGCAGCCGGCATGGACGAAATTTTGAGCGCCTATTCAGGCGCTCTGGGGATAAACTCGGGAACACGAAGCTATTATATCCTCGGCGGCGTAACTGGCGAATATCTTGCCGGAAGCGAGGGCGCGCAGTCCGTTTTGAAAACCGCAAACATCCTGACGGCAATCGCCGGAAGCGAGGGATATGCCAGCAGCGTTGGCGCAGATTTTATGGATGTTGCGCTGCCCATTTCCGGCGAGAGCGGAAGCTATATCATATATATAATAGACAACAAAAGCACAGTGCGAAGCCTAAATGACGAACTTTTCAAGATTATCATAGAAGCTATGGGCATCGGAATTTTAATTTCCGCGCTGCTTGGCATGCTCCTTGCAAAGGCGCTCATAACGCCGATTCAAAACCTAACTCGCGCTGCGGAAAAGGTTGCCGACGGAGATTTTTCCGAGCGCCCCGAGAGCTTTGCTGCCGACGAAATCGGAACGCTTACAAACACCTTTAACGACATGGCAGACCAGCTTAAAAGCAACATCGGAGAGATGCAAAAATCTGAAAAGATGCGAAAAGAATTTGTCGCAAATGTTTCGCACGAGCTTAGAACGCCGATTACAAGCATCCGGACCTATGCGGAAACCCTTCAGGAATCCGGCGAGGGGATGGACGGGGATATGATAAACCATTTTCTCGACGTTATCGTGAACGAGTCCGACCGCATTTCAAAGATTGTTCAAGATTTGCTGATTTTATCAAGGTTTGACGCAGGAAACTATAGCCTTGACCACAGCGAGTTTTCCTTTGAAAAATCCGTTCGGGATGTGTATAACGCGCAAAAGCTTGAAGCGCAGCGGCGCGGTCACGAATTTTTGGTGGATATAAAGGGGCAGCCTTGTCCCGTTTTCGGCGACCGGCTTCGCATTGAGCAGGTTTTGACAAATATGATTTCAAATGCGATAAAATACACGCCCGACGGCGGACGCATAAAGGTTGTGGCAGGTCAGCGCAACGGCATCGTCTGGTGCAAGGTGCGCGACAACGGAATCGGAATTCCCGAGGAGGATTGGGAACATGTTTTCGAGCGCTTCTACCGCGTTGACAAAGCCCGAAGCCGCGAATCCGGCGGCACGGGGCTTGGTCTTTCCATAGCCTATGAAATCGTGCAGCGCCACGGCGGAGACCTCAAGCTAACCGGCAGAAAAGGCGGCGGAACGGAAATTATGCTAACTCTGCCCGTTGATAAAGCCGAAGCCGCGAGGGGCTAAGGCGCGGTGATAAAAAAATATAAAACGAAGGAGGTGGGGGAGAAGATGCCTAAAATTAAGTTTATCCTGCACAGGGAGCAGATAAAAACACTTGTTATCATCCTGCTTCTCATATCGGCAGTTGCGCTTGCCGGACAAAGCGGATATTACTCCGCAATTTCCGAAAAGCTCTCCAGCGCGCAGACCGCAAGCGCTTCTGCCGCCGTTTCGGCTTCCGCCGCGGAGGAGGGCTTTGCGGCATACAATCCGCTTTCCATGTCTATAAATGTTGAAGCCGGCGCGCACCACGGCGTGCAGTACAGCGCAGCAGCGCTTGAGAGCGCCTATGCCCGTTTTTCCGTCGCCCTTGGCGAAGCGCTTGGCTCGGCGCATGAAGTTGTTACGGTTGATGAAAGACAGTGGCAAAATGCCTTAAACGGACCCGGTGTTTATTTTTCTTTCCCCTGTGAAATTCCGGTGGCTATTTTGGCTTCCTTTCTCGGCGCGGAGGCGGGGGAGGAAATTGAAAATATCAGTGCCTCGCGCTTTGTCATCTCCTGCGGCAGTGATGAGGTGCGCCTTCTTTTCTGGGGCGAGGACGGAGCATTTTACATGTGCAAAACCGATGTGAGCCTGTCTGCGATTTTGTCAAACATCGCGCTTTATGAAGAAAACGGTGCAACCTTTGCCTATAAGCTGCCGGAAGCCGAAGGGCTTGCGCCATACACACTGATTCCGGAGGCGCTCGGCGCTGTGCAAAAGCTCGTGGCGCAGCCCTCGTTTTCGGAGGATTTTGACTATTCCGGGATTTTTGCGGCATTTGGCATTAACACAAAGGTCATGACAGGTTATACCGAAGCCGACGGAGCGCAGGTTTTTGTTGAAGGCGACAAAAATCTAAGGATTTTACCGGACGGAACCGTGGTCTTCGGGTCAGCAGCGCCCGTAGGCGCTGCCACGGCGCAGGATGATGTTGCAAATGCCGTGAGCCTTGCGCTTAGCCTTGCCGGCAGCACCATCGGCGTAAGCAGCGGCGCGGCAGCGGCGATGCTCTCGGACATTTCCTATGACAAAGCGAGCGGTAGGTGCACGGTTACATTTCAATATGTGGCAGAAGGAATTTCGGTTTCGCTTTACGGACCGTCGGCTGCCGCGGAAATTGTGATAGGCGGCGGCGAGGTTTTAAGCGCGGAGCTTCGCGCTCTCCGCTTCTCGCTCGGGGAAGAGGAGCGGTCGCTGCTTCCGGTTTCTTCGGCTGTGGCAATTATGTCGGCTGCGGCAAGCGCCGCTTCAAAAAACGGCAGCCTTTGCCTTGTGTATGCTCAGGACGCGGCAGGGGCAATTGCCTGCGTTTGGATGGTGGACTGAATATGGACGCATCAAAGGTTAAGAATATTGTAATTATAATTTTGCTTCTTCTAAATGCTTTTCTTGCCGCTGCTGTAATTTCGGACAGCTATGACAGAGCCTCTGCCAGAAGAAGCGAGATTAAAATGATTGAGCAAATTTTAGGCGACCACGGAATTACACTGCGCGACGGGGTGAGCCTTTCGGTTGAAACGTCCGGGAGCTATGCCCTAATCCGCGACCTTTCAAAAGAGGAACAGCGCGTTCGGCGGCTGCTCTCGTCTGTCACGGTGAGCACCACCGGCGGCGGTGCGTATGTTTATTATGGCGCAGGCGGTCAGGCGGTTTTCCGCGGCAGTGGGGAGTTTGACATTTTGATGAACGCCGATGCGGTTTCGGAAGGACGCGACAGCGCGAAAACGGCAGCGTCCGTAATGAAAAAGCTGGGCATTGACATTTACGGTGAGCTTACCCAAATCATGGAAGACAACGGGGACGCCCTCGTAACCATGACCGCAAGCTTTGAAGGGCTGCCTGTTTTCAACGCGCGCACAACGCTGAACTTTACAAACGGCTACCTTTTCATGGTTTCGGGGGTTCGCGCGTTTGATAATCGCACGGAAAAAAACGGCGAAGGCTCGCCCGGCGTTGTGGACGCTGTTATCAGCTTCCTGAAAATTATGCAGGAAAACGGGCATGTTTGCAGCTACATCGAAAAGCTGGAAACCGGCTATATCATATCTTCAACAGTGCTTGGCGAAGGTGTGCTCACGCCCGTGTGGTATTTTGCAACGGACACTTTCGAGGTTTATATAAACGCCGCGACAGGCGCCGCGGAAACTTTTGCCCAGGGCTGATTTTTTTCATATCAAAGCGGACAAGATAAAAAAACAAGGGGCAGTCCGCACCAGCTTTTGCCAATTGACATCAAAGGATTGCATTGTTTGGTTGATTATGCTACAATGACTATAAGCCGGTAGATTTTTAGATAAATTTTCCGGATATGTAAGGTTGTGCCCACTTTTCTTTGGGTGCTTATAAAAAAACAAAAGAAACTTTTCTTTAATTGAGGAAGGCATTGATTTGGATAAATATTTAATACATGGCGGCAAAAAGCTCTATGGCGAGGTTGAAATTTCCGGAGCAAAAAATGCCGCAGTGGCAATCATCCCGGCGACGCTCATGGTCGACGGCGTTTGCCGCATAGAAAACATTCCGCAAATAAGCGACACCGAAAAGCTGCTTCAAATTCTGGAGCACATGGGCGCAAAAGTTACCCTTGTAAACAAAACCACGCTCGACATAGATTGCAGCCGTGTTCGTCTCTCTGCGGACATTTTCGAGCTTACAAAGCAAATTCGCGCGTCTTATTACCTAATCGGCGCGATGCTCGGTCGCTTTGGAACGGCAAAAACCACCATGCCCGGCGGCTGCAACTTTGGCGTGCGCCCGATTGACCAGCACACAAAGGGCATGAAGGCTCTCGGCGCCTCCGTTAAAATCGAAGCCGGCTTCATAACCGCAAAAGCCCCAAACTCAAAGCTCAAGGGCACAAGAATTTATCTTGACAAGGTTTCCGTCGGCGCAACGATAAACATCATGCTCGCCGCAACAATGGCAGAGGGGCTTACAATAATCGAAAACGTCGCGCGCGAGCCGCACATTGTGGACCTTGCAAACTTCCTGAACTCCATGGGCGCGGATGTTCGCGGCGCAGGAACGGATGTCATCAAGATTAAAGGCGTTTCAAAGCTTCACGGCGGCTCATACTGCCTGATTCCCGACCAAATCGAGGCAGGAACCTATATGGCAGCGGTCGCGGCAGCGGGCGGCGAAATTAAGATCAATAACGTCATCCCAAAGCATCTGGACTGTATAAGCGCAAAGCTTGCGGAAATGGGCGCAAAGGTGACAGATCTGGGCGACAGTGTGATGGTTTCTCGCGAGGGCGCGCTCACGCGCACAAATGTGAAAACACAGCCCTATCCCGGTTTTCCAACCGATATGCAGCCGCAGATAAGCACCGTTCTCTGCATGGCAGAGGGAACGAGCGTTGTCACCGAGGCTGTTTGGGACAACCGATATAAATATGTGAGCGAACTCAAAAAAATGGGCGCCGAAATTCAGGTGGACGGCAAAACTGCCATCATCGAAGGCGGCGTGAAATTGACCGGTGCGCCGGTTGAAGCCTGCGACCTTCGTGCAGGCGCGGCAATGGTCATTGCCGGTCTCTGCGCCGATGGAGAAACGATTGTTGAGGATGTTAAATATATCGAGCGCGGCTATGAAAACTTTGTCGGCAAGCTTCGCGCAATCGGCGCGGACATTGAGATAATTTCGCAGCCCGACGAGCCTGTGCAGCCACCCATGCCGGAGGTTGGCTGAGTGATGAAGCTTGTAACCCTCGCAAGCGGAAGCCGCGGAAACTGCGCGCTCTTGTCCGATGGCTCGGCGCACATTCTCATAGATGCCGGAATTTCGGCGCGGCGCATAAGAGAAAATCTTGATGCCTGCGGTCTTAAAATTTCAGAGCTTTCCGCAATCCTCATCAGCCACGAGCATTCCGACCACATTTCAGGACTAAAAACACTTTTAAAATACAATAAAATTCCGGTTTTCGCCCCCCGCACAGTGTCAAGAGCGATTGCTTGCACTATCGCGGGGGTCGAAGCGTCCTTGCATGAGATTTCAACAGAGGACGATTTCATGCTCGGAAGCCTTCAAATATCCGCATTTCCCACAATGCACGACACAGCGCAAAGCGTTGGCTACAGAATTTCCGGCAGCTCAGTTTTTGCCCTGGCAACTGACACCGGCTGCGTAACCACAGAGCTTTATGGCGGACTAAAAGGCGCAGACTGCGTTTTGATAGAATGCAACCACGACCTCGACATGCTGAAATATGGAACTTATCCCGTTTATCTAAAGCGCCGCATTCTGGCGGACACCGGTCATCTTTCAAACGATGCCTGCGCCGCGCTTGCAAAAGACCTCGCACTGGAGGGGACGAAAAACATAATTTTAGGGCATCTAAGCCGCGAGAACAACACGCCCCAAAAGGCGTTTGCCGCGGTGAGCCAGGCTATAGCCGGTCTTGGTGCCACATTATCTGTCGCGCCGCCGGACGCGCGGCTCACCGTTAGCATTGGGGAGAGAAAAGTATGCTGTCTGTAACCCTTTTCTGCGTTGGAAAGATGAAGGAAAAACATTATATCGCCGCGGCGGAGGAATATATAAAGCGCCTTGGCGGTTTCTGCCGTTTTGAAATTTTTGAGCTTCCCGAAAATCGCCTTCCCGAAAACCCGTCGGACAAGGAAATTTTCGCGGCGCTTCAAAAAGAGGGCGCGGAAATTCTAAAGCGCATCCCGGCTTCGGCGGCTGTCGCTGCCATGTGCGTTGAAGGGCGCGAAATGCCGAGCGAGGAATTGTCCAAAACACTTGAAGCCTTTGCCGGTGCCGGAAAAAGCCGCGTTGTTTTCATAATCGGCGGCAGCTTCGGGCTTTGCGATGAGGTGAAAAAACGTGCGGACCTTCGCCTTTCAATGTCGCGGATGACCTTTCCGCACCATTTGGCGCGAGTGATGGTTTTGGAACAAATATATAGAGCCTTCACAATTTCAGAGGGCACAAAATATCATAAGTGAGAGGCAATTTTTATGGATGAGAGCATGGGAAAATTTGAATATCAGCCAATAGGCGATGCACTTTTGGAGCGCTGGCCGAAGGACGAGCTGGGCGAGCATGTGCCGCCGGTTTATCTAATGCGCGCTTCAAGCGTTGACATGGCAGACATTATGACCATCGGACTGCTTGAGGCATATGAAATTCCGGTCATAAAAATGCTGCCGAACAACGGTGCGCTCGGAAAAGTGGTTCTTGGCATGAGCGGCTCGGGCATTGACATTTATGTGCCCGAAACAATGTATTTTGAAGCAAAGGCGATTTTGGAGGCGGAACCTGATGACGAACTTTTTGACCAGATATGAAAACTGGCTCGACAGCCCTGCGCTCTCCGAGAGCGAATGGCAGGAGCTTTCTGACATAAAAGGAAACGATGCGGAAATTGAAAGCCGCTTTTTCGCGCCTCTGGAGTTTGGCACAGCCGGGCTTCGCGGCACGATGAAGCTCGGGCTTCACCACATGAACATCCATGTAATCCGTCATGTTACACAGAGCTTCGCAAATGTAATTTTGCAGGAGGGAGAGGCGGCTGCGCAAAGTGGCGTTATAATTTGCTTTGACTGCCGCAAGTGTAGCGACATTTTCGCGCGCGAGGCAGCCTGCGTCATGGCGGCAAACGGGATAAGAGTGCGCATTTTCGACGCCCTTCGCCCAACGCCGGAGCTTAGCTTTGCTATCCGCCACTATGGTGCCATCGCGGGAATAAATGTCACCGCAAGCCACAACCCTAAGGAATATAACGGCTTCAAGGTTTACTGGTCGGACGGGGCGCAGCTTCCGCCGCACCACGCCGCGGCAATTGCCGCGCAGATGGAAAAGCTAGATATTTTCACGGGCGCAAAGCGCACAAGCTTTGAAGCCGCGATAGCAGACGGCAAAATTGAGGAAATAGGGCGAGAAACGGATGAACTGTTTCTCCAAAACGTTCTGGCGCAGTCTATTGACGGCGGCGCACTCGCTCGCGTTTCTGACCGCTTCAAGCTGGTCTATACCCCGTTTCACGGCGCTGGATATAAGCTTGTGCCGGAGGCGCTATCGCGCCTTGGTGTAAAACACATTTTCCCCGTCAAGGAGCAGATGGAGATAGACGGCGCTTTTCCAACCGTAGAGAGCCCCAATCCCGAAAATCCTGAGGGCTTTCACCTTGGCATAAAACTAGCGCGAGAAGTGGGAAGCGATTTAATAATCGGCACCGACCCCGATTCCGACCGCATCGGCGTTATGGTGCGCGAGGGCGAGGATTATCTGCCAATTAGCGGAAACCAGCTCGGCGTTTTGTTGCTCCACTATATAATCACCGCAAAGCGTGAAAAGGGAACACTCCCCAAAAACGCCGCGACGGTGAAGTCGATAGTTACAACAAACCTTGTGGACGAGATTGCAAAGCGAAACGGCGTGCACATTGAAAGCACCTTCACCGGCTTCAAATTTATGGCAGAGAAAATTTCAGAATGGGAAAAAGCCGGAGCTTACGAATATATCTTCGCCTATGAAGAGAGCTATGGATATATGATGGGCGATTTTGTGCGCGACAAGGACGCGGTTACAGCCTCCATGATGGTTGCGGAAATGGCTGCGCACTATTTTGAAAAGGGCATGACCCTGCTGGATGCAATGCGCGCCATTTACGAGGAATATGGTCATTTCAGCGAGCACACGCTAAACCTTCAAATGCCCGGTCTTGAAGGCTTGCAGGACATGAAAAACCTCATGGCGCACCTGCGCCAAAACCCACCTGCGGAGATTGCCGGCGTGCCCGTTTCCATGCAGCGCGACTATGAAGCCGGCACGATGACCGTCGCGGGGCTTGGCGTTGTCGGGGAAACCCATATAAAGGGCAGCAACGTCATCTATTTCGAGCTGACAGGCGGCAGCACCTTTATCGTGCGCCCCTCAGGGACAGAGCCTAAAATCAAGATTTATCTCCTCGTGCAGGGCGAGAACGCGGCAGCGTGCGATGCGAAAATCAAAAGCCTTTCGGCATTTGCCGAAACTCTCAAGGATTTTGCAAAACAGTGAAAAAACCAGCTTGAAAAATAAACAGGAGTATTGCCAACGGGCAATACTCCTGTTTTATTGTGCTGAAAAATGTTACTCAGCCTCGTCCTCGGTTGTGGCTTCGCCTGCAAAGTCGGCGCATTCGCATGAGCATGCGCAGCACTCCTCTTCAGAAACAACCTCCTCGAAATCAACCTCAATGTCGCAGCTGTTTTTCTCGGTTTTCAGCGCTTCAATTTCGGCTTCCTTGGCGGCGATTCCTTGCTGGGTGAGGGAAATTTCCTCGCAAAGCTGGATGAAGAAGCCTTCGGGGTCGTCCTTGTGGGTGTCATAATAGAGCTTTCCTATCTCTATGTATGTTTTCTTCATGCCATCCTTTTCGCCGGCGATTTCCATTGTAAGCTTGGCGATTTTGCCGCTTATTTTTGCCTTGTCGGCGGCTTTTTCTGCGAAGTCTTTGGTGCTGTCTGCAGCGGTGCCGAGCTTTACGAGTAGCTTGTCTTTAATTTCGTTGAAATTTGCCATTTTGTGTTACCTCCTGAGAATTTGTTAACATTGTAGATTTTTCTGAGCAATTTTTGCTTTTTATATTAAGCATCGCCCTCTTTTTCGGGGTTTGTGGGAGCGCCGCCTAAAAACGGTTTTTGACCGCGAGATATGCGCCGGAAGTTTATGATATAAACGGCAAGCGCCGCGGCTGCTGATAAAAACGCGAGGAGCTGGGAAACGCGGACAACATCCTGTATAAGCCAGAGGCTGTCCGTCCGCAGTCCCTCGATGAAGAGCCTACCAAGACCATACCAGAAGACATAGAGAATGAAAAACTGCCCCTGATACTGCCGCCGGTGCTTGCAGAGAAAATGCAAAATTACAAGCCCCAAAAGGTTCCACAGGCTTTCGTATAAAAAGGTGGGATGAACAAAAAAGGTTTCGCCGCCCGGCGGCGTTATACCCATGCGGCAGAAAATTTCGGTTGTATAACCATATGCCTCGCGGTTTACAAAATTTCCCCAACGCCCAATGCTTTGACCTATTAAAAGACCAAAGGCAGCAATGTCCATCGGGGGACCAAGCGGAATTTTTTTGTGCTTGCAGCGAAAATATAGCGCGATAACCGTGCCGATAACGCCGCCGTAAATCGCAAGACCTCCGTCGCGAATGCGAAGGATGCCGAGCAAATCATCGGCATAAAGCGACCAGTTGAAAAGCACATAATAAAGCCGCGCGCCAATTATTGCCGAGGGAACCGCGAAGACTGCAAGGTCGTAGATATCGTCTGCCCTGATGCCGATTCTCTTGTGAAATTTGAAGCCATAGAGAAAAGCCAGGAGAAAGCCAAAGGCGATAATCATGCCGTATAAATAGACAGGAAAGCTTCCGATTTGGATGAATGACGGAGGGTTTATCGAAAAGTTCTCGCCAAGCATGGGGAAGGAAATGGGGGAGTCAAGCTCCGAAAATGAAATGAAGCTAGTTGCCAAAGCCATCCGCACCTCCTTCGGAGCGCTCCGGCTCCACAATGCTCATTGCAAGGCGCTCCGGAGCGAGGGACTCGATGATAAAATCGCGCACCTGCTCCGGCGTGACTGCCTTTGCGGCATCAAAGCTGTCCAGAGTGCTATAGCCGGAAAACTGCGCCTGCGCCATGCTGATGCAAAGTCCGGAAAAGGAGGAAAGCGCCCGAATGCGACCGCCATATGCAGATTTTTTGGAGCGCGACCAAAGCTCGGGGTCTATGCCGTTCTTCCTGATGCCCTCGACCTCGGCGCAAAGCTCGCTGAAAACATACTCGGGATTTTGGCTCTCGCCGCCCAGCATAATTGTGAGAGTTTCGGCAGCATAGTCCATGTCGGCAGAGAAATCGGTGTTTAAAAAGCCCTCTGCATAAAGTCTTGTATAAAACGGCGAAGAATGGCTCAGCAGATAATGAAGCGCCATGCCGCCTATGATTTTTTGCTTTAAAATCGCGTCGCCGTCGCGCTCGGGAAGAAGCTTTGCGCCGATTATAAACTGGGGTGCGGAAACCTCCATCTGTCGGGTGAAGCGAGCTTTTGCGGGCAGAAGGCTCTCGGGTGCGCCATAGTCGCGCTTAGCTTTTTCTGCTCTGTTGCCTGTTATAAGGCTCTTCGCGATGTGCAAGACTTTTTCGGGGTCAACATCGCCGACAACGCAAAGGGTCATGTTGTTCGGCGCATAGAAAACCTTGTGACAGTCATAGAGCGTTTTGTCAGAAATTTCGGAGATGGACTCAATTGTTCCGGCGACAGAGTCGCGGATGGGGTTGTGCGCGTAGAGACAGCGGAGAAGCTCGTCATATACAATATAGTCCGGCGTGTCTTCAATCATGCGAATTTCCTGCGCGATTATGCCCTGCTCCTTTTGAACGCTCTCGGGCGTGAAATAGGGAAGCGAAACAAATTTTAGAAGAGTTTCGAGATTTTCGTAGAAATTGTTGGTGCTTTCAAAATAATATGCCGTCATGGCTGAGGAGGTAAAGGCGTTTGGCGAAGCGCCGTTTGCAGCCAGAACCGCCAGAGCATTGTCGCCCTCAGGCATATCAAACATCTTGTGCTCTAAAAAATGCGCAACGCCGCTCGGCGTGTCGACAAAGCTGCCGCCAAGGTGAAAGCGCCTGTCCGCGCCGCCATAGTTTGTCGCGAAAAGGGCATAGCAGCGAGTGAATCCGGGCTTTGTGACAACGGAAAGTTTAAGACCGTTTGAAAGCTCGCCCTCATATAATGTTTCGCCGATGGAGGGGTAGTCAGTTCTCTTCATCGTAAGCCTCCTCGTCGTCTGTGCCTTTCAGGAAATATACAAGGTCAAGCTGGACAGATTTTGCGATGTCTATAACCTCCTGCGCGGTGACCTCGCCGCATAGCATAGAAAGCTCCAGAGGGCCATATGAAAGACCCAGAAGTGTCTGCGTGAGATAAAATCCCTCAAGCTCGCCGGGGCTGTCCAGCATGGACACAAGGTCGCTGGAAACGGCGCTTTTTGCGGCAAGCAGCTCATCCTCGCTGAAATCTCCGGCTTTAACAGCCTCAAGATTTTTCAAAATCTCGTCCTGAGCAAGCTGCGCGTTGCAAATTTCAATGCCGGAGGAAACAAGCATAATGCCTTTCATCCGGTCAATCGCGCTCGAGGCATAGTAGCAAAGCGAGAGCTTTTCGCGCAAATTCATAAAAAGCTTGCTCGTGACACCGCCGCCGAAAAGGCAGTTGAAAACGCGCAGTGCTGCAAAATTTGGCTCCTCCATGCAGTCGCCAAGGCGAAAGCCCATGACGAGCTTTCCCTGCGAAACGCTAAGCTCCTCCTCGACATATCGGGGAGCGTCTTCAACGATGTTCATGCGGATATCGGTGCCGATTTCATAATCAATCTCGCCGCGCGGCAAGGCTTGAAGCGCCTCGGTCAGAGCAGCCTTAATGCGCCCGTCGTCGGCGCTGCCGCAATAGAAAATTTCTATAGGGCTTTTTGATAAAAGGTCCTTATAGTGGTGAGTTAAATCAACATAGGAAACCTCGCCTGCGTCAGCCTCGCTTCCCATGTCGTCGCAGGCATAGTCTTCATAAACAAACATCTCCTGAACCATGCGGTGCGTGGCAAAGCCGCGCTTGTCGTTTATGACGGACCTGATGTCGTCAATAAGCTTTTGTTTTTCGCCCTCCACATAGTCCTTGCGGAAAAGTCCGCCGCGCGTGTCGGGGGATAGTAAGCACTCGCCTAAAAGTGCGCAAACCTGCTCAAGAAGTTGCGGTTCGTCGGGCGCGAAGCGGTCGTCTATAAATCCGGCATAAAAGCCGACGGTTAAAATTTCGCCCCTTTTGCACACAACGGGGATTATCTTCGCGCCATAAAGCTCGTCGCAGGCGGCGCACATGCTCTCCATGTCGGGATGCGCCTTTGTGCCGCGCGAGAGGACGCGAGGGATAAGGGCATTTTTAGAAACAGTGTTCTTAGAAAGCTGCGTCAGAAGGCTTATGCTAAGACAATTTGATTTAAATTTGTCTGTGTAAAGACAGGTGAGATTTACCCCGGGGATAATTTCGTTTCTTGTGATGTTCAAGCCCTCAATAACCTCCTTTTGAGATTTGTCTTGCAATTTTTGAATTTATAAAACATTAATGGAGTATCCACGGGTCGGAAAACAACTGACCAAATGTCACATCTGCGCTGAGGTCTTAAATTGATTATGATGTTTGCCTGCGAATAGTATAGCACAATTTTCCGCGCTTGAAAAGCGGCTTGTAGATTAATTAATAATTAGAAAAAGCTTATAAAAGCTCCAGAGCCTCGCCGTGATACTCGCTGCCGTTTACCCAAATCTCCCTGCCGCGCATCTCAATATCAAGACCTCTGTAAAAAACGCGAAGCTTTTGGAGCTTTTGCGGCAGGTTCGGCTTTATAAAAACCTTGCCGTCCCGAAGCGTTATGCCAAGGAGCTCCTGCGTGATGATGCGAAGCGCCCAGCCGGACGAGCCGG
>JGI994J12354_10002795_pt1 | contig 16680 bp, 16 predicted proteins | sample IntmicLarv3ML3BL_FD_12354 | JGI IMG/M metagenome (IMG submission 12354) | reverse complement strand
TGATGGTGGAAAACAAGCTTATTTTTCACAATATAAAACACAAAATTCTATGTCAAAATACGCACAAATGGCTAAAGAATTAGGGTTAAAAGGTAAAAATGATGAAGCATTAGTTGACGCGTTAATTAGAACAGTTCAAAATTTAACTAAGGAAGTTGAGTTATCATTATCATTTAAAGACTATGGTGTTAATGAAAAAAACTTTTTATCATCACTTGATAAAATGGCAGAAGATGCATTCGATGATCAATGCACTGGAGCAAATCCAAGATATCCATTAATTGAGGACTTAAAACAAATTTATATTGATTCATTTTATGGTAATCCAATTCCAAAATTTGAAAAATAATTAAGTTATATCTTTAAAAATGTAAATTCTGTTTACATTTTTTTTAAAGAAATATTTTTTTATTATATTTTAAAAATTTAAATTATTAAAAGCATAGGTGCACATTTTTTAAATATATGATAAAATCAATGCTAAAGGTGGTTATAATATGCAAGAATGATACGAACATTGATTTATTCCTTCGGAGAGAATTACTGTTAGCCCCAGTTATGGTCTTTTTCATTTTTATTCCTTTGCTGTCACAACGGGTATTTTAATTGCAATTATATTTGCAGGATATCAATTTTTTAAACGAGGCCTAAAATTGGAAACAGTCTTAATTGGTGCAGTTTTTGCTGTTCCTGGAGGATTATTTGGAGCATCTTTTTTTGGAAAGCTTGGTAATTCAGGATATTCATTTTGACAACTCTTTGCTTTTTGAGAAGCTGGTTTGTCAATCCATGGCGGTTTAATTGGTGGTGCAGCGCTCGGTATTATAGCATTTTATATAATTGGCAGAAAAGAAAAAGTATCTTTATTAACATATATGGATTGTGTTTTACCCCATATTTTATTAAGTCAAGCGATCGGAAGGTGGGGTAACTTTTTTAATTCTGAAGTTGTTGGAAGACCAGCAGGACTATATAGTGAAGGAGTCTTATCATGATTGCCAAATTTTATTAGAGAAAATATGACTTTTGTTTTCAATGGTCCGTATGGCTCGCAAATCGGAACAATAAATTTAGTGCAAGGACTTGAATATGTAATGCATCCAATCTTTTTATATGAATCATTTTGGTTTACAATTTTATGAGCGTTTATAGTTTTATTAGTACCGTTAATTAAAAACTTTGCAAAAAATGTTCCTTGAAAAAAAGATCCGCAGTCATTTCCGATTAAAAAAACAGCCATACCTTTTAACAAAATAATCCAAAATGAAAATTTTGAACCAAAAAAATATAACGTTATTGCTTTTGAGAATGATAGTTCAAATGAAGAATTGTTTTATATGAAAAATAAAGATATTTGAAAAAAAGCATATTATAAAAATATTGATAAAATTGCAGTTTTAGAATATGAAGAACAGATGTCTGAAATGTCGCAAAAAAAAGGCATAAAAACACACTGACAAAAAGGGAAAGCGTTAGTTAAAGCGAACAACCCGAATGATTATTTAATTATGAAGGTTGGTGTACAAAGTGGATTTTACTTTTTCGCATGAAATTTTGTAAGAGTAATTTTAGAGTCACAAAGACCGACAGATAATTTATTTATAAGTGGCAATCAAACTTTATCAGTTATTATCATTGCACTAATTATGGCATTTGGCTTATTATTTGTAGTTCTTTCACAATATATTACCCCATATCTTTTTAGAAAACCAGGATTCGTGTATGAAAAAGAATATTTTCATACAAAATTATCGCTTGAAAAAAAAACTAAAGACAAAACCTATTCTTCAAGTGATATTATTGAAAAAAATAAATTAAAAGAACAAAAAGCAAAAGAAAAACTAGATAAAATTTTAAATAAAAATTAACTTAAAGGAAGTTATACTTATGTCATTCGCAAGAGAAGTTAAAGAAGAAGTTATCTCACATGAATTTACTTTAAATCAATCATTAATGTTTTTATCTGGTTTTATAAAGTATAATGGCGAGTTAATTTACACAAATAAGGGGCTTTCTTTAAAATTAACTTCTTTTTCAAATACGATTATAAGAAAAATATACTCTTTATTGAAAGTTGTTTTTTATGGAAAAATTCATATTTCAATTATTCAAACACAAATTATTACAAAAAAGAAAATTTATGAACTATTATTAGTACATCATGTACAAACTTTTTTAAAAAAACATAATATTTATGATTTTAATAAAAATGATAAAATAATAAAAATTCAAGTTAATGATGATGATAACAAAAGTTTGATACGAGCATATATTTCAGGAATATTTGTTGCAGTTGGTAGCGTAAATTCTCCTGAAACTAGTAATTATCATTTAGAATTCCAATTTAAAGATTTAAAATCAGCAGAATATATTTGCGAAATTTTAAATAAGTTCCAGTTTAATTTTAAGATTATTAATAAAAAAAATAAATTTATTTGTTATTTAAAAAAATCTATTCATGTTTCAGATTTTATAAAATTTGTTGATGCTAGCAAAGCTGTTATGAAATTTGAAAATAAAAGAATTAGCAGAGATTTTTCAAACAGTTTAAATCGTGTGATGAATATTGAAATTTATAACCAACAAAAAATCTATACAACTGGATCAAAACAAATTCACCAAATTGAATTCATTAAACACAATGATATATTTAATAAATTATCAAAAAAAGCCCAAAAACTGGCAAATATTCGAATTAATAATCCAGATGCGTCTTATTCTGATTTAGAAACACTAATGAATGATGTGGGAATATCAATAACAAAATCTGGTATAAGTAATTTGTTTAAAATTATAACAAAAACAGCGAAAGAAAACGGTGGTTAAATATGACAAAAGATATAATTAAAATTTTTAGTACTAATATGAAACGCATCCGCCTTAAAAACGGATTAACTCAAGAAGAGTTAAGTTTCAAAATTGGGGCACACAGAAATTATATTTCAGATACTGAAAGAGGTAAAAGAAACATTACCCTAAGAATACTTGAAAAAATTGCAAGAGGTCTTGGTGTGACGGTTGCTGAGTTATTTACAGATATAAAAGATTAATAAAATAAAAAGTAATTTTAAATAATAAAGAATAACTATATTTTATAAAATGACTATTATTAATAAATAATAGTTTTTGTTATTTCATTGACTTCTGGATCTAAAATTAAATCATAAAAATTTTTATAAAGAATGTATACTTTAAATCTTTTTTTATTTAAAAAATTATAAATATTTAAACTACTATGAAAATCACGATTAATTAACAATATTTTTTTTGATCTAGATATTTTTTTATAATAACTAATACTAAAAAAAAATGAACTTATATTTATTGTTCCTTTGATACAATTTTCTGAGTATTCAATCGGATTTCTTATATCAATAACTTGTCATTTAGAATTATTTAAATATTTTAAAAATTTCTTTCCAGATTTAGTTTTATATTTTATTTTAAAAGCGTTCAATTTAAAAAAAGCATCAAGTCACTGCATACTATCACCACTATTATTATATCTATATTATTATATTTTTTATTAACTATTAAAATTAATTTTAATATAGCAATATTGTTCTTAGTGTAGTATCATTATACTAATTGGAGGAAAAAAATGTTAAATTTTTTAGCTAGTGTTGCTCAAATAAGAACAGCAAATTATATTATCTTTGCATTTGAAATTGCAGCTATAATTATTTCAGTAATGATGATTACAGTCGGCATGATCCAAAATAAAACATCCCAAACAGGTTTAAGTGCATTGAATGGTGGGAATGATGAATTATTTTCTAACTCTAAGGAAAGAGGGACAGATAAAACTATGTCGATTTGAATGCTGAGTCTAGGAATTGCTATATTTATTGTTACAATTGTTATAGGAATAATTACAAACGTTGTTATCAATGCTGGTTAATAACGTTTTTTATTAGAAAGCTTTAAAGGTGCTTTATGAAAAATTTAATATTAGAATATCTACAAGAAGAAAAACCAATTCAATTAAATGATTTATTAAAAGCATTTACTTATAAAGAATATGAGATTTTAGATACTTTAAAAGAGTTAAAAAAAGAGTATAAAATTGGATGAATTGAAAATAATTTAATATATAAAATTACAAAAAAGTATAGAATCGGAACAATCAAAATACATGATAGAGGTTTTGGTTTTATTAAAGATATACAATCAGAAGATGATTATTTTGTTCCAGGAGTTTCTCTTAATGGAAGCATTACAGGAGATGAAGTGATTTTCACCATAGAACAAGAAGAAGAACGGTTTAAAGCATCAGTAGAAGCAATTGCTAATCGTATTAAAGTATCGATAGTTGGTGAAATTCAACCTAGTTACGATAAACGATTTTTAGATTTTATATCAAACGAAGCAGGTTTTAAAAATTATCGTGTTGTAATGATTAATGCGAAAAATTTTGAATTAAAAAAAGATTTAATTGTAAAAGTGAAAATTTTAAATGTCAGAGAACAAAAAATCTTTGTAAAAATTCAAAAAATAATAGGAGATGCAAATAAAGCTATTGATAGAATTTCTTCAATTGCTTATGAATTTAGTATAGATTCTGATTTTAAACCTCAAGTATTAAAAGAAGCTGCAGAAGTCGCTAAACCAATTGATTATAATGATCCACAAGTTAGCAGACGAACAAAAAATCTTTGTCACTTAAACATTGTTACAATTGATGGGGCAGATTCAAAAGATTTAGACGATGCAATATATGTTGAAAAAAATAAAGATGGCTATAAATTATTTGTAGCAATTGCAGATGTTAGTTATTATGTAAAACCATTAAGCTTTTTAGATAATAACGCTTTATTTAGAGGTAATTCTGTTTATTTAGCAAATAAAGTTATCCCGATGTTACCAGAAAATTTATCTAATGGAGTTTGTAGTTTAAATCCACAAGAAGATAAATTATGTTTAGTTGCAGAAATGCAATTTGACCATGCAGGAAAAATGATCAAAAAAACAGTTTATGAATCAATTATGAATTCTAAAGCCAGATTGACATATAATGAAGTTAATGAGTTATATGTTTCTAATATTTCATCAAGAAACAAAGAAATTATTAATATGTTATTTGTCGCAAAAGAATTACATAATTTAATTGAAAAAGAAAGAGATCAAAGAGGTTCGATTGAATTTATGGTCCCTGAACCAAAAATTATTTTAGACCATGATAGTAATGTCGTAGATATAATTCACAGATCAAGAGGAATTAGTGAAAAAATGATAGAAAATTTTATGGTAAGTGCAAATGAATGTGTAGCCCAAATTATTTTTGAAAAAAAATTACCTTTTATTTATCGAGATCATGGCGAACCAAAAGAAGAAAATTTAATAGAGTGACACACGATGTTAAAAGCATTAGGTGTTAATGCTAAATTAACTCAAACCGATAAAGTTAATCCAAAAACAATTAAACAAGTTTTAAAACAAATCGATAAACAAATTTCAGATAATGCTGAACGCGATGTTATTAATGTTACTTTATTAAAATATATGGAAAAAGCAAGGTATGATCTTGAAAACATCGGACATTTTGGTTTGGCAAGTAAATGTTATACTCATTTTACAAGTCCGATTAGACGTTATAGTGATCTAATTGTTCATCGTTATTTAAAACAATATTTAATTGAAAAAGATTTAAAACTATTTAAATTAGAACGAAACACAAAGTTTATCCAAAAAGCTTGTTCAATAATTAATGAAACAGAAAAAAAAGCAGTTAATGCTGAACGCGAAGTAAATAAAGTTTGTATGGCAGAATATATGAAAAAAAATATTAATCAAGAGTTTGACGGAATAATATCTGGAGTTTTAAAATTTGGTATTTTTGTTCAGTTATCAAATTGCGTGGAAGGTTTAGTTCATATTAATGAATTGCCTGAATATGTTTTTGATGAAAAAATGAATATTTTAGTAAATAAACAGAATAAAATTTTTAGATTAGGCCAAAAGTTAAAAATTAAAGTTAAAAATGCTGATGTTAAAAAACGTGTAATAGACTTTGTGGTTGTGTAAACTCTTTTACTAGGTGATGTGAAATGGACGGACATATTATTTTAAAAAACAAAAAAGCATATTTTAATTATGAAATTTTAGATATATATGAAGCTGGCATTGTTCTTACAGGCCCTGAGATTAAATCAATTAGAATGAAAGAAGTTTCTATTGATGAGTCTTTTATTTTAATAAGACGAGGACAAGTAGAAATTCTTAATATGAATATAAAAAATTATGAATATTCACATTATATTAAATTAGAATCAACTAGAAATAGAATTTTATTACTACATAGGAATGAAATAAAAAAAATTTTAAAAAGAATTAAATTAGAAAATTTAACATTGGTTCCTTTAAAGTTATATTTAAAGGGTAATTTTGCAAAATTAGAAATTGGAGTTGCTAAAGGAAAAAAAAAGATAGATAAACGAGAAACGATTAAGAAACGTGATATAGAAAGAAGATTAAACAAAATTAGATAAGGAACAGACATATATGGAAATACAACAATGAGTATTCATTATAACAGGTTCATTATTTGTTTTAATAGGAATAATATTATTAATTACTTGAATAATTTTAAATAAAAAAAATAAATGATCTAAAAATATCAATTTGAAACAATCATCAATTAATGGTCTTGCGGGAATATGAGGTTTTTTAAAAGACATATTTGAATGTTTTTAATTATAGTTTGTTTTGTTTTTGGTTTTGCGAGTTTTATGGGTCTGATATTTTAAAAAATCAAAATCTTTTAAATGATTTAAAATTTTAAAAAAACAAATTATGAACTCTTTCATTTCTTTATACCGTAGTGATACTTTTTTATTGACGCAATTTAAATTTACATTTATAAAGGATGTAAAATATATTCAAAGAAAAGAGTTTTTATAACTTATTGATTAATTCTTACCCACTTAAATTTATCCACCACCGATTTTTTTAATTTACTTTTCTAATATGAAAATTTTGTTTTATAATAAAAATGTAATTTAAAGAAAAGGAAAATAAAAAAATTATTAAGTTTATTAGCAGTTATTGGTATTACTGCTTCATCAGGTTTTACATTACTTGCTTGTTCTTCAAGAAATCCTGAAATACCCAAAAAAGAAGACGAAGACTTAAACACAGTTATTCCGAAAGATTCATTTTTAACTATTGATGGTCAAAATTTAATCACAAATAGTGATGAATTAATCATTCAAGCACTTAAATATTCATTACCTGAATCTCAGGGTAACGAGTTTTTTGTATCAAACAAAACATTATCAAGTGCTGTAATTTCTGCTTCTAATTTTTCTGGTGAAGTTGAAGTTTTCTTTAATGCTTTATTAGAAGAAAATTTATATATTGGGTTTTTTGATAATAATTCATCAATTAGTGATATTATTAGTGAATTAATTCCTCATGCAATTGATAATGACTTTAATATAAGTTCTCAAAAAACAATAGGAAATTGAAATGCAGAAAATAATAACTTTAACAGAATGGCATATATTTCTTCATCTGATTTTGCAGGAGTCGCACTAGTTGAATATAGTACAAATATTGGATCAGTTCAAGAATTTCCTTTAACTTCAATTGCATCAATGATTCAACTACACGACGGCACAATTCTTGTTGCTGGAGGAAGCATAACAACTATGAGTGGATAGTCTTCATTCTTAATGACTCTTGATCTAAGTGACAATATTCCTAAAATTAAAATTCTTGTAAATACTTTTTTTATACCAGTTGGTAGCATTAGATCAATGATCCAACTTAATAATGGTTCAATTGTCGCTACTGGTGGTTCTAACTCGCCGCAAAGAAGAGTTATAATCAAAATTTAATTTCTTAAAGAAAATGCTTAGATTATCTTTAAGAAATTTTTGATTTTAATATTCACAAATAAAAAGTTATACATGTTTTTTAAACTCCCCCATATATAAAATGAAGCGTTTTTAACGCTTTTTTTATGGTATAATTATCCATGAATTGTTAAAGATTCAAGATTTAGAACATTAAAAACCATTTTTGGTAAACATAAAATTCAAAAGAACTCGCTACATTAATAAATTCACAAAAGAAGTTAAAGCTTTGGTTGATGATCATATTGGTATTGTTAAATATGAAAGAATTATTGCGCATCTGAAATATGAAATTTTAGATAGAGTTTTAAATGTATGTCGGTATAGAGATGTCGTTGATGCTTTAAAGTATAGTGAAATTAGCGAAATGACTATTTCAAATGTTATAAAGAAATTAAAAATCTCAAAAGAAGCCTTAAACGAACTTTCAAAACCTAAAAATTGATTTATCTCATAAAAAATTTGTATATAGAAACTGATGACATATTTCCGAACTTAATAAAAAACAAGAAAAAACAACAATTTCGTTTAAGAATTTTTACTATTCATAGTGGTGCAAAACCTGAATTTTATAAACGAAAAATACTTGAGAATAAAATTATTGATTATAAATTAGTTCCTAGTGGAACGGTTTTATCAACAGAAAAGTGTGCAGATTTTATAAGAAAAATTACTGATAAGAATTACATAAATTATGAACATTGTAAAATCATTGTTAAAGGTGATAGTGCTAAATGAATAGTAAATTTTGCAGATAAATTATTTGCAAAATATGTTTTAGATAAATTTCATTTAATTAGAAGAATAAGATCTATTTTTGTAACAACTAAAAGTTCAAAATATAAAAAGTTTTCTAATGATTTCAAACAATATTTATCAAAACTAAAATCCATAATTAAAAATGGAACTTCAAAAACTCAATTAGTTGAAGAATTAAATAATGTTTATTTATTTTTTGAAAAAAATGAATTAACTGACAAGCTAAAACTTTTAATTGAATTTTTAAAATATTTCAAAAGAAACGAGCGAGGGATTGATAATTATTATAAAGAATTTGATGCTTCTTCATGCACAGAGGGACAAGTTTCTAGTTTTGCAAAATCTACTTTAGGTTATGGTAAAAAAATATATAATGAAAAAACATTTAATAAAATACTAACCATTAAAAAATTAAAAATAAATGGTTATGATTTTTATGGGTTATTAGAGTATGATACTGAAACAAAACAAATTGAAAACACTAACTATAATTTTGAAACTGTAAAATCACTATCTGCAGGCAAGGTTTTGAAAAAGGAAAAAAATTGGGTTAAAGTAAAATCTGGTAAAATCCTAGATAAATATAAATTTAGACTTAATAGTTAATTTAATATTTTTAAACTAGAAAAACTAGATTTTTTAGTTTTTTTTATTTTAGATAAATTTAAAATAAAAAGTAGTTTTTATTGAAATTTATTTGAAAAAAACATACAATGAAAGTGCGAGTATTGTTTTAGAAAGATTAATTTGTCAAAAAAATATTTAATAATAAACCCCCGCAATATTTATACAACCCAAATGATGGTAATATTTGCAATATTAGATATTTATGTATATAATAATTATTGTTTTATGTCTACGGAGCATAGCTCAGCTGGTTAGAGCGCACCCCTGATAAGGGTGAGGTCGGTGGTTCAAGTCCACTTGTTCCGACCATTTTTCAGAAATCAAAAGAAATATTTAAATATTTCTTTTTTATTTATTGTCCTAATAATTAAATAAAATAATAGGTTTGATTTATTAAACTTGACATTGATCAAAATTATTAGGTATAATGATTTAGGTTATTAAAATAAAGAGGGTTATATTGTTAGTATGTATAAATTAAGAAAATATAAAAAAGCAAATAAAATATCGCTTCTAATTTTGATGACATTCATAATAATAATTCCAATAGGTAGTATCATATTCAAAACTTTGGAGCACTTATCACTTTATTCTTATTATTTTAGACCTTCAAATACAGGAGAACAAAGTATTTATACAATAGACCAATTAATGGCTAGATGGTTTAATGCTTTTTCAAATTGATGAGGTTTATATTGTATTCTATATGGAATTAGGTTTTTAACTAAATTAAATTCTGACACAAAAAAAACAACTCTTCATAACTGATTTTTAAACCCTATATTTCTAACTGCTTATTCAGTAGTAATTTTTTTAATTTTTCTTCCACTTATTTTTATACAATTAATTAATGGACAAGGATTTTTATTAGAAAATACTTGGAGACAAAATGTCGAATCAGGTATTCTTCATATATTACTTCCAATTTTAACTTTTATTTTTATAAGAATTTTAATAGAATATGAAGAGTTAAATTTTAAGTTTTTTGTAAAAAAAATATGTTGGTTTGTTTTAATTCTTCCTATTTCTTGATTGATTTTTTCATATAGCAGGATGGCAATTTATATTTATGTTCATGGTTTTGAAAAAACTGAAACGCTTTTAATCTGATTTGAAGGTTATGAAATTTTAAATCTTTTTATTAATCCAATTTTGACTTTGGGATTAATATTTGTAGGGATTATTTTATTTTTAGTATTAAGTATTATAATAGCTAAATTAATATCTTGCTATAAAAATAATTTTAGACACAAATAAAAAAATTAATATATAAATATTTAATTTAATACGAATTAGACTATTTGTTTGTGAAATTATGTTACAATGTTTTTCGGGAGAAAGTTATATGTATAAATTAATAAGATATAAAAAGAATGAAAAGATTATATTTTTTTGTTTTATAGCTATTATTATTATTATGCCAATAATAAATATTATTTTCAACACAATATTTTGAATTCAGAATTATCCTGAATTTAGACCTTCAAATACAGGAGAACAAAGCATTTATACAATAGACCAATTAATGGCTAGATGGTTTATAGTTTTTACAAATTGATGAGGTGTCTATAGTACAGCACTTTCAATTTTATTTTTAATAAAATTGAAAGTTAGTAATCAAAAATCAGTTTTTGATAATTGATTTTTTAATCCGATATTTTGATTGACTTATTCAATTATAATATTTCTTGGTTTTTGAATAGAATTAGTCATTTCCTTAATAATAGGTTCAGGCCATATTCTAGAAAACCAATGACCTCAAACTTTAGTAACTATTATTTATCATTTAGTGCCTGTGCCTGTATTTGGTGTGGTATATTTATTTGCAAAATATGAGGATTTAACTTTTAATCAATATTTAAAGAAAAGAAGTTATTGTGTATGAATTTTACCAGCAATGTGAGCTGTTTTCGCATGATCGAGAATGGCAATTTATATTTATGTTCATGGTTTTGATAAAAATGAAGTTTTTATAATGTGGTTTACTGGTTATAATGTTTTAAACCCTTTTGTAAATACAGCTCTTGCAATTGGATTAGTTGTTTTAGGATTAGTTGTTTTTTGAGGAACAGGTGTTGGTTTTGCGTGACTAATAACATATTTAAAAAGAAAAAAAGTATTATTCCGTATTTAAATTCAATATTCTTGTTGAAAATAATTATTTAACAAAAACAAATAACTAAACAAAAAAATATATAACTTTTTGATATTTAAGTTAAACTAAAATAAGTTTAACTTTTTTAATTTAATTTTACTAGAATGATAACTTTATAATATATATTTATATTTAACTGTAAAAAATTGTATAATTATATTAAATTTGAAAAGAGGTGGTTTTATGAATATTCCTTCCAAGAGCAGCGAAAAACTTAATTATCAAAAAAAAGAAAGGGGATGTGCATATAAATTAACCTCTTTATTTCTAATTTATTTGCACTTTGTTATTAAGGTAAAAAAATGAAATCTAAAAAAAATAATCAAAATGACACAATAAAAATATTAAAGCATAGTAAAAAGAACCCAATCCGTGATAATATAAAAAATTTTACTAACTCTTCTCAGTCTCAAATTCTAGAAATGTTTGAAGTTGAACAATTCGGACTGAGTGAGGAACAAATTTTAATTCAAAAAGAAAAATACGGATTAAACAATTTAAAACAAAAAAAATTTAATTACTTTTTTTCGTTTTTAAAATCGTTTCTTACTCCATTTAATTTAATTTTAATGGTAATTGTAGCTTTTAATTTTTATCAATGATTTATTGAAATGTCAGATCTAGAAACAACTCCAAATGAATGAATACCAACTTTAGTCGGAAGTTTAATAATTACTTTTATGTTGCTTGGTAGTACGTCAATTGCCTATGTACAAGAAATTCGTTCACATTTTGTTCTGAAAAAAATTTCATTTGATGATAAGAAAACCACAAAAGTTATAAGAAATATTGATTACCAAATTAATGATATTGATAATGCAAATTCAATTAAATTAATAAAGGATGCAAAACAACTAGATGTTGGTGAATTAGTTCCTGGAGATTTGATATATTTATCAAATGGAGATTTAATACCCGCTGATGTGAAAATTATTTGATCAAATAATTTATATATTAATCAAGCTTTATTAACAGGTGAAGTGTTTCCAATTCAAAAAAAGACAATAAACCAAAAAAAAGAATATTTAGATTTTGAAGATATTTGTTATATGGGAACTAGTGTTGTTTCTGGGTCGGCATTGGCGGTCGTTGCCACAACTGGAACTAAAACATACCTATCAACAATTAATGAAAAGGTTATTCAAAAAAGAACAAAAAGTTCTTTTGAAAGAGGAGTAAAGAAAATAACTTTACTATTAATTTCATTTATATTAGCAGTAATCCCAATGGTTCTATTAATTTATATCGGTAGAGAAGGTGAGTGAAGTAATAGTGCTAATTGAATTGCAGGTTTAATGTTTACTGTATCAATTGCTGTTGGATTAACACCCGAAATGCTACCAGTCATTGTAACTTCAAATTTATCAAAAGGATATTCAAAAATAAGAAAAGAAAATATTATTATTAAAAATCTTAATGCTGTTCAAAATATGGGAGCTATAGATATTTTATGTACTGATAAGACTGGAACAATCACTAGTGGAGAAATCAAATTAGATAAAGTTTTAGACTACACTAATTCTAAAAATAAAATGGTTGAAAAATTTTTATATTTAAATAGTTATTACCAATCAGGATTTCAAAATCCAATTGACAGTGCTGTTTTATTATCAAATAAATTTTTAGAACCTGCAGATATTGATGAATATGAAAAAGAATGAGAAATTCCTTTTGATTTTGAAAGAAAAATTTTGTCTGTAATTTTATCAAAAAATAACCAAAAAGAAATTTTTACAAAAGGCGCTTTAGAAGAAATTTTAAAAGTATGTGACAGAATCTCAATTAATGGAGAAATTAAAATTTTATCAGAAAAACATAAAGAAAATATTTTATTAAAAGTTAATGAATTGAATATGGATGGATATCGAATTGTTGGCATTGCTCATAACTTTTTAGAGGATGAAGATATTGAAGAAAATTTAGTTTTTTATGGGTATGGTGCTTTTTTTGATGAACCAAAATCTACGTCAAAAGAAATTATTAAACTTTTAAAAACAAGAGGAATTGATACTAAAATTCTTACAGGAGATAGTGAAATTATTACTCGATCAATTTGTAAAAAAGTAAATTTTAAAATTTCAAACCTTTATACTGGAAAAGAACTAGAAGAAATGAGTAAAGAACAATTATCAAAAGCTGTTCAAAAAGCAAATGTTTTTGTTAAATTAAGTCCATTGCATAAATCAATGGTTATTAAAACTTTAAAAGATCTTGGACATGTTGTTGGTTTTATGGGCGATGGTATAAATGATGCGCCAGTATTAAGAGAGTCAGATGTTGCGATATCTTTTATAAAAGCTTCTAATATAGCACAAGATGCAGCAGATATCATCTTAACAGATGAATCATTACTTCCGATAGAAACTGCTGTCCATGAAGGACGTGTTTGTTTGGCAAATATTTTAAAATATATTAAAGTAACAATCGCTTCTAATTTTGGTAATGTAATCGCTGTAATCGCTGCTTTATTTATAACTATGGTAGAACCAATGCGTCCATTACATCTATTATTGCAAGGATTGCTATATGACATAGTTATGTTTGCTTTAATTTTTGATAAAGTAGATAAGAAATTTACAGATACTCCAAGGCCGTTACGAACAAAAAATATTATTTGATTTACCGTGATAAATGGTCCTGTCAGTTCTATATTTGATATTGCAACTTTTTTAGTATTAGTATATGGATTTAGACTTGCAAGTCCAATTTTTGGGGGATCAGCAGATATTATTGAAAATCAAGCCGCATTCAATGCAGCATGATTTTGTGTAGGGTTAGTCACCCAAACTTTAGTTATGCAGATGTACCGAACAGAAAAAATCCCATTCATACAATCTAATGGATCTTGACAAGTCACTATCGCTACTTTGCTCGTAGGTGTTGCCGGTTTTGTAATTCCATTTACAGGTATAAATAGATTTATAGGAATGGATTATCCACCATATACTTTTATCCCAATTGCTATTGGATTTATTATAGCGTATATAGGATTAGCACAAACTGTAAAAGTTTTATATATTAAGAAATTTAAAGAGTGATTATAATTAAAGTTTAATAAACATTAGTTATTAATTTATCTATTTAAATTTGGAATTATTTCTATACAAATTTGTATAGATTTTTTTATTATGAATGCTTTATTTTATCTAAATGAAATACATTTATTTTTTTAAAGAAAATAATAGTATATAATTAATTTTAGGTAGGAGGTAAATTATGAATTTAAAAAACTATAAACAATTAAGTGATTTAAAAACCTTATCATCTGAAAATTTAAAAACCTTATCATCTGACATTAGAGAATCTATTTATAATGAAGTACAAAAAAATGGAGGACATTTAGGTAGCAATCTTGCAGTTGTTGATTTAACCATTTCTTTATTAAGCTATTTTGGTGACGATGCATATTATTTATTTGATACAGGATATCAAGCATACGCTTATAAATTATTAACAACAAGACCTAATGTTTTAGAAAATATGCATAAAATTAATGGATATAGTGTTTTTCAAGAAATAAAAGAAGGAGATTTATATTCAGGAGGTCATACATCTATTTCCACTGCATGAGCAAGCGGATATAAAAAATTTTTAAAAAATATAATTATTGAAATTATTGGTGATGGATCATTGGCAACAAGTGTCGGTCTTGGAGGAATGCTAAATTTTGCAAGTGATAACTTTTCAAAAGGATTATTTATTTTAAACGATAATAAACAAGGTATAGGTATTAATAAGTTTAATTATTTAGATTGACAAAAGATTGCAACAGGAATGGATTTTGTTTATTACGAAGTAGAAGATGGTCATGATTTTTGCGAGTTAAAAAAAGCGTGAGACTTTTTTAGTAAATCTTCAAAAAATGTGTTTATAAAAGTTAATACCACTAAAGCTTATGGAATTTCTGTTCCAAATCCAGATCAAGCCTGGCATTATCATTCAATTTCATCATCAGAAAATAATGTATTTTCAGCAACTAAGTTGATGAAAGAGGAATTGGACATAATCTTTAAAAATAATAGTGATGCTGTTCTTTTTAATGCTGGAATGATGTATTCTTACGGTCTAATAGACTTGCAAAAAAAATACCCAACTCAAATATTTGATACAGGAATAAGTGAAGAAATAGCTATAATTGAAGCTGCAGCAGCTGCAAATTTAAATAAACAAGTATATGTAATGATAAACTCAAGTTTTTTTCAACGAACATATGATCAATTAGTACATGATATTTTTAGAAATAAATCAAATATAACTATTTTTATTACATCAGTAGGAATAAATTTAATAGGTGACAGTCACCACGGGATTTATGATTTGAATATGTATAATATTTTTGAAGAAATAAAAATTTATCATCCAAGCACAACTGGTGAGTTAAAGTCTATAATAAAAAAATTGGACAAGTATAAAGGAGTAAAAATTATCCGACTTGAAGATGATTTAATTACAGATTATGCTGAAAAAAATATAGAAAAATGACAATATGAAATTAATGAAAGTGCAAATAAAGTATTAATTACATACGGAAAAAGTTTTGATTTATTAAAAACATACATAACTAAAAACAAGATTAATATAGGGTTAATTAATGCAGTTAGTTTGACTCCACTTGATAAAGATTTATTAAAAAATCTTTTTGAACAAAAAAAAGAAATATATACATATGAATTAGTTATGCAAAAAAATAATTTAGCAGCAAACATGCGCACTTTATTTAAAGATTATAAAATTATTGATTTTTCATTTAAAAAAACAACTATTGGTCGAGCTGATGAACAATATATTTTAAAACAAAATGATTTAGATTTTGAAACAATATTTAAAAATATTTTATAGTTCAAAACAACTTTATTTATTATTTATCAAAGGTTTTTAAATATTTAGATAATAATTCCAAACCATTTTTTAACGTTTTAGTAGAAGTGCAATATCCTAATCTAGCATATCCAGGCATATCAAATTTATTTCCTGGAACTAATAAAACACCATATTTAGATAATAAATTTATACAAAATTCTTCAATTTCTAAAGGAATATCTAATTTAATAAAAGATGTTGAAACCATTTTTGGTGGAATGAGCGATACTCTTGGCTCTGAATTTACTCAATCTATTAATATTTTTAAATTATTTAAAACCAAATTTTTATTTCTGTTTAAGATTGCTTGTTTATTTTTCATTACATGTACTGCTATTGCATCATCAATCACACCAGCACAAATCATTGTATAATCACGATATTTTCTAAAGATATTTGCAGTTTCGCTATTACTAGCTGTTC